>Ga0213831_1000044_pt1 | contig 301099 bp, 281 predicted proteins | sample SWATP12_FD_163421 | JGI IMG/M metagenome (GOLD analysis project Ga0213831, IMG submission 163421) | Coastal seawater microbial communities from Marineland, Florida, United States - SWA TP1 #2 | ecosystem: Environmental > Aquatic > Marine > Coastal | place: USA: Florida | collected 2016-08-06 | reverse complement strand
TGTTGGTTTTTTATATCACTTCTGCCCAGTGATGATGACAACGCTGTCATCTAGTAACAAACCATACACTCTAAATTACATTTGTGCTACATCTTTTTGGTTAATTTGTGCAAAAAATTTACAACGAAATAATCAAGTTATTGATATAACTAATATTTAATATTGAGTTTTTAAGAATTGTTACAAATAAACGGCGCAAATATAGCATGAGTGATATTGCAGATGAAAAGACCAAAAGGATGGGTTTTTGAAATTAGCTAAAAATTACATGTATTTTTGTAAGCTTTAGTTTCCATTGGGCATTTATTAATCATAACTAAAAGTTATATAAAACCTGTTATCTAACAATAAATTAGCTTAAAAAACTAACGTGTTTCTAAAAGCACGCTGTCATGTACAAATTATTTTTAACTTTTTCTGGGCAGAATGAGTTAAAGGGAATATTGAGAATAACAATCAATAACAATGACAGCGTTGTCATTTTGATTATATAGAGCCCCTTTGTACTTGTCTAACACTTTATCGGCTATTTAAAGAAAGTGTATTTATTCAATACTGTTTGTTATACCAATTCGCTTAATTAAGTGATCTATTTTGAGGCAATAAAACCTCGTTGATAACAAGGCAAAAATTTCGTTATTTAGTTGTTCTAAACCAGAAATTTTTAACGCCGTTAGCGACAGGTTTAATCCCTCAAAATGATTAAGTATTATTGCGGATTGGTATTCAAGGTGAGTATTTAAAAACAAAAAAGCGAGCATAATAGCTCGCTTTTGACATTGAGTTTAATCGGGCGATTAAGGTGCCCAATAAACTTCAATATTGATATGTGGGTGATTCAATACTGCACGTAAAGGCATGTCAGCAACTGCACCGCCCTCTTTCGCTTGCTTGTAAACAGCGAGTTTTTCTTCACCACTAATTAAAAGCTTCACAACTTTAGAATCTGCAATCGCAGATAAAGTTAACGTCATACGCTCAGTGATTTTACCTGTTACATCGCTTTCAATGGCATTAATTGCACATACTAAATCATCTGTTGCTAGACCGTGTTCAAGACCTTCGGCATGAGGGAAAAGAGAAGCCGTATGACCATCAGGGCCCATGCCTAAAATCGTCACATCAAAAGGACGCTTTAATGCTTTGTATGGAGCTTCACATTCAGCTACACCGTTTTGCGCCGTTAATGCGTCATTTTTCATTGTCACGAAATTAGCAGCTGCGCCATGGTTTTGTAATAGCGTGCTTTTGATAAATGCTTCATTACTTTTTTCATGATCAGCATCAACCCAACGCTCATCAACCATAGCAACATCAATGCTTGCCCAATCAAGTTCAAGGTTTGATAAGTGCTTATAAGCAGGTGCTGGCGATGAGCCACCCGATACCATCAATACCGCACGACCATCTTCTTTAATTCCAGCAACAAGGCTTTGTTCAAGGCTTGAAGAAAGTTCAGCTGTTAATTCGTCTTTGTTTGCAAAGAATTTTTCAACTATTGTTGCCATCTTAATTACGCCTTATCGCCTGTGTTAAACCAAACGTGGTTGTTTTCTTCTAAAAGCTCATCTGCATCTTCAGGGCCCCACGTACCAGCACGGTATAATGATGGTGCACCTTTTTCTTGCCAACGCTCGATGATTGGGTCAATCCATTTCCATGCTTGACGTACTTCATCACGGTGAATAAACAGCGACGGGTTGTTTGCTGCGGCATCTAACATTAAGCGCTTATAAGCATCTGAATGAAAACCATTACTGTACGCTTGCGATAACTCAATGTTCATGGTTACTGGTTCTAATTGCATCTCAAGGTTATCAAGGCGCTTAGACATCAGTGTTAATTGAATTGTTTCTTCTGGTTGCAGACGAATAACAAGACGATTTGGCTCAATGTTGCCTACGTTGTCGGTATAAACGTTGTGAGATACTTTTTTGTATTCAACAACGATTTCAGCACAACGCTTTTTCATACGTTTACCAGTACGCAGATAGAAAGGCACGCCAGCCCAGCGCCAGTTATCGATGTGCGCACGAATAGCAACAAAAGTTTCTGTTTTACTCGCACCTTCGTTTAATTCTTCTAAGTAACCTGGGACGATTTTACCGTCTAAGTTACCTGGTACGTACTGACCACGTACAATGTTTGCATCAACATCTTCAGCCACTAACGGACGTAACGACTCAAGTACTTTTAGTTTTTCAGTACGGATGCTGTTTGCGTTTAGTTTATTTGGTGATTCCATTGCCACTAAGCAAAGTAATTGTAGCAAGTGGTTTTGTACCATATCGCGTAATGCACCCGCTTTATCGTAGAAACCAGCGCGGCTTTCTAAGCCTACTGTTTCTGATAAGCTAATTTGGATGTTATCGATTGATTTTGCATCCCACAGGTTTTCAAACAATGAGTTTGAAAAACGTAGTGCCATTAAGTTTTGTACTGTTTCTTTACCTAAGTAATGGTCAATACGGAATACTTGCTCTTCTTTGAAGTATTCAGCAATTTTTGCATTGATTGCTTCAGCAGATTCACCACAGTAACCAATCGGTTTTTCAACAACAACACGAGATGTTTCTGTGATTAGACCTTTCTTTGATAAGATTTCACAGCAGCTACCATACACTGCAGGTGGTAAAGAAAGGTAAAAAACACGAGACTTGTCAGCGTCGTGTTCATCAAGAATATCTCTTAATTTGTCCCAGTCATCATCTGCTTCAGTCACATTTGATACAACTGGCACAAGGTAAGCTGAAAACGCTTTCCAATCTTTTGCGTTGTACTCACCTTTACCTAAAAAGTCTTGTAACGCTTTATGTGCTGTTTCGATGTATTCTTTACGTTTGCTTTCTTCACGTACCGTAGGAAGGATACGAGAACCTTGAGGAAGGTTGCCCTCTTGATAAGCGCGATACATTGCAGGAAGTAACTTACGTAACGCAAGATCACCGCCGCCCCCAAAAATTACGATATCAAATGGATTTAACATATATCACTCTCTACATTGGCAATGCCATGTTCATCCAATTCATGCAATATGGCAGTGCGTGTTGTTATCTGGTTGATGTGGCCTGTTAGACAATATCCTTTAACAAAGCCTGTTGAATTTGTTTGTAAGTAGCTTACTCATTCTTTTTATGTTGGCTGAAGTAAATGAGTCTTAGGGGCTCTGTAAATCCTCTCACAAAAATACAGGCCCTAAGAACTCCAGCGCTACCCGTTCAAAGGTATTCGGTTTGCAGCTAATACTGCGAATCTTTTACTGCTTACGATGTGTCTTATAGTAAGCGATCAGTCCATTGGTTGAACTATCATGTGGATGACTGACTGCATCATCAAATAATTCAGCTTCAATTTTAGAGGCAAGTCCCTTACCTAGCTCTACACCCCATTGGTCAAATGAACAGATTTCTAAAATAATGCCTTGGCAGAAGATCTTGTGCTCATAAAGCGCAATTAATCGTCCTACCGTTTTCGCATCAACTTTATCTAATAACATTGACGTTGTTGGGCGATTGCCTTGGTGAATCTTGTGATTCAATAATTCTGAGATTTCTGCTTCAGATTTACCTTTTGCGGTTAAATCTGCAGTTACTTGCTCTGCATCAACACCGGCCATCATCGCTTCGGTTTGTGCAAAGAAGTTTGATAATAAAATATCATGGTGCTTGCCTACATTGACTTGCGGCTCAATTGAAGCAATAAAGTCTGCAGGTACAATTACATTACCTTGGTGTAGACATTGGTAAAAAGCATGTTGACCATTAATACCTGTCATACCCCAAATAATTGGAACCGTCGTGTAAGGAACCGTTTCACCTGCAAAAGTAACATGCTTACCGTTACTTTCCATCTCACCTTGCTGTAAATACGCGGGTAACATGTGTAGTGCTTGGTCATACGGTAAAATAGCTTGCGCTGTATAACCTAAAAAGCTTGTGTTCCAAACACTTAAAAGCGCCATTAATAATGGTACGTTATTTTCAAATTCAGCATTTTTAAAATGCTCATCAATTTCAAACGCACCTTCTAGGATCTCTTCGAACGCGTCGAAGCCTAGGTACAGGGCGATTGGTAATCCTATCGCACTCCATAAAGAAAAGCGACCGCCTACCCAATCCCACATTGTGAATACGTTTTCATCAGCGATACCAAAGGCCGCTGTTTTTTCTAAATTGGTGCTTACAGCTACAAAGTGCTTAGCTATGTGCTCTTGCGCTTGTGCCGTTTGTAAAAACCACTCAACAGCCGATTTAGCGTTAGTCATAGTTTCTGAGGTGGTAAATGTTTTAGATGAGATAACAAATAATGTTGTCTCAACGTCTAAACCTTGTAAAACAGATGCAATCTGAACACCATCAACATTTGATACATAATGCACATTTAATGTGCCATCAGCATAAGCAGCAAGCGCTTCTGTTGCCATTTGTGGGCCTAGATTTGAACCACCGACACCAATTGCAACCACATCTTTTACTGCTTTTCCTGTGTAGCCTAACCACTCACCACTGCGTACCTTACCAACAAAGGCTTTCATTTTAGCAAGCTCAGCGTTAACAGCATCTGTTACGTTTTCGCCATCAACCATTACAGCTGTGTTAGCGCGGTTACGTAAAGCAGTATGAAGTACAGCACGGTCTTCAGTAATGTTAATTTTCTCACCACTGAACATTTTTTCGCGCCATGCGCTAATATCACACTCTTTCGCTAAAGCAATTAATTGTTCAAAAACAGTTTTATCAATTTGTTGTTTCGAGTAATCGAATAATACACCCGGGATCTGAGCAGAGAATTGCTCGAAACGCGTGCTATTTTTGGCAAATAAATCTTTAAGATGAATTTGTTTCATCTTCTTGGCACTTTCAGATAGTGCTTGCCAACTAGCTAATTGCGAACGGCTGCTCATATATTTAATCCCCTTCAAAACTTGCAACAAACTGATTCTTAACTATCTTTTTATTATATTGAATAAAGACAGCAATTAAAAACACGGTGTGAAATCAACACTAAGTTAAAATGACAACGCTGTCAATGTTCCACTTTTACATTTTATAGTCGAGATAATAGCGCAATTTTTCTCTTTTGACACCGGTATCATAAAAATTATCTCAATTATTTTACTGCTAATTTGGTAGAACATTAGATACACTAACTAACTTATATTAAATATAGATGTACATATAAGAAAAAGCGTCTGGTGAATACCTGAACGATAATATTATAATACAAATATAACCAACTATAAAGCAACAGTATGAAAGTAACCATTAATGATGTAGCCAAGCTCGCAGGTGTTTCAATGAAAACCGTTTCACGAGTGATTAATAAAGAGCCATCGGTCAGAAAAAAAACGTACGATATAGTGATGGACGCTGTTAACACGTTAAACTATCAACCAAACCTTGCTGCTCGTAACCTAGCAGGCACATCGTCTTTTACTGTTGGTTTAGTTTATGACAACCCGAATGCTTATTATGTCATCGACATGCAAAACGGTGTGTTGTCGCGTTGTAAAGAAGAAGGCTATGAGCTGGTTATTCATCCATGTAACTATCTGGATGGCAACATGGAAGAAGACTTTAAAACCATGATCAAGCGCTCTCGCTTAGCTGGCCTTGTATTAACGCCACCGCTGTCAGAGCAAAATAGCATTATTGATATGCTAGATGAGATGGGCATTCATTATGTTCGCGTACTCTCTGGCCGCCCTACTGAAGAAGACCAAGACACTTGTATCTATGTGAACGATTACGCAGCTGCGTACGAAATCACCGCTCACCTACTGTCGCTTGGCCATAAAAATATTGGTTTTTTATGCGGTGACAAAGAGCATAAATCAACAACTGAACGTTTAGAGGGTTATCAGGCCGCGTTAAAAGATCACAGCATTCCATTGCATGACGCGCTCATCTACGAAGGCCAGTATTCTTTTGAATCAGGTGTAGAAGGCGCAAAAGCATTGTTAGGTGAGAATAACCCGAAAAACATCACAGCCCTACTTGGCGGTAACGATGAAATGGCAGCGGGCGCGTTATTCGCCTCACGCTTAATGGGTATCGAAATTCCACAGCAGCTATCAATTACGGGCTTCGAAGACTCACCGTTCTCGCGTCAGACTTGGCCTAAACTAACCACAGCACATCAGGCGAATGATGTAATTTCGCAGCATGCAGCCCGTTTACTGTTTAGAAAAACCCGTGGTGCACGTAATCAAGATAAAGACATCATCACGACCTTTACCCCTTCATTAGTAGTACGGGAAAGCTCAGGCCCTACAACGGCCTAATTTATACAAGTTACGAAAAAGCCGCTCTATAGCGGCTTTTTTTAATTAAGCGAATTGGTATTGCTTGTTAAAGCAATGCTAAACCACCATTTAAGTTATAAACATTTTCAAACCCTAACTGCGACAAATTGTTAGCCGCTTGTTTTGAACGATTACCACTTCGGCAAACCAAAATGTAGCTATGGTCTTTCTTAAGCTGCCCTTGCACGATGGCGTTTGCCATGCGACTGAGTGGAATGTTAATCACTTTGCTCTCAGCAACAGTGAATAACTCTGCCAAATTATTCGCACCATGCTCATACGGTTCGCGAGTATCAATTAAGTGAGTGGCTTTATCATCTAACATTGATTTCGCATCGGTTGCGACTAGCTGTTTCATCGGCGCACTTTCAAGTGTTTCAACATAGCCACATAGAGAATGACTTACAGTATGCTTTTGCTCATCAGCTTGTTGCTTTAATTCAACAAACTCATCATCTGATACTAGCTCACTTAATAGTTTTGCTAATAACGGTGTCGTTGCCTTTTGTGCATGCCAATCCATAGCAAAACATTGCTGATAATCATGCCCTGAACAAATTACCGTAGAATCTTGCACTGCCATAGCAAGCTGTTTTAATGACTGAGCCATTTTCGCAGCATCGCCACCGCTAATTGCTGTGTTACCTAAGCCGCCTGGTAAGATTAAATCACCACAGAAGCAATAGCTAATATCACCGCTTTGTGTATCTGACAATAAATAGCTAACACTATCGTCACTATGACCCGGTGTCGCTACTTTAGTTAAGCATGCATCGCTTAATTCGATGGTTGCTGAATCTTTAGGCCAGCCAAGTTCATCTATCTCATTAGCAACATAACGTTCTGCGAGCTCTTTTGATAATAAACAACGGGCCGATAAACGTTCTTGGTGGTTATGGGTATCGATAATCGCTTTTACTGTTAAACCTTGTGTCGCGACAATTTTCGCCATACGTGGAATAAGCTCAATGATAGGATCAATCACCACAGCGCTTTTATCACTGTCGACATAAAGCCAGCAGCACGCTGCTTGATGGCGAAGTTGTGTTAAGCCAATCGCACAAACTTCGTGTTGCGGCGATGTACTATCAGATACCACTAAGCAGTTTGCTTCTAGAATCGGCTTTAAAGAACGGATTTTATCGCAAGCAAAATCAATCTCTTGTTGGTTAACAGCTGGGCCAAACGACATACGTATCGCGTTTTCACTTTGCCAATCACTGGCTCCCATCGCGTCTAAAACAAAACTACGATTTGCACCTGAGCTGCATGCCGAGCCGCCACTTACACGGATACCCGCAGCATCAAATAAGTCCATCACTTCTTTACTGGTTAATTCGTTCACCGCAAAGTTCAACGTTGTTGGCACCGAATGCTCAAAACTGTGATTGAACGTGATGCTACCAAAGGTGTCTGTTAATGCAGCTAATAATTGCTCGCGAAAAGCATGTAGCTGCTCAATTGGCTTAAAAGTCTGGTTTTGTTTATCAAGCAATAACGAGAACAACTTATTCAAACCGGCAATGCCCGGTAAATTTTCGGTACCAGATCGCATACCACTTTCTTGGCCGCCACCAGCAATAAATGGCGTATATGCACTGCCTTTACGAATATAAAGTACACCAATGCCTTTAGGCGCATACAATTTATGACCAGAGAATGGGGCGTAATCAATGGTTGTTTGGCTTAGCGCCAAGTTGGTTTTGCCTAATGCTTGTACACAGTCAACCATCCAAGCCACATTATTGTTTTCACTACGAATAACTTGCTCAATAGTGGTTAAGTCTTGGAAAACACCGGTTTCGTTGTTTACTGCCATAGTACAAATCATCAGTGCATTCGCAGCATGTGTACGAATAAACTCGTGATCTAAAATACCGTTTTTATCTACTGGAATAGCTAATACCTGCGCGTTGATATCAAGTACGCTGTTCCAATGTTTTAGGGTATTTGGCACCGCTTTATGCTCTGTTGCCCCATAAAGTAATACCGGATTCTCGATATGATGATTTTTTGCAGTAATAAGTGTTGAAACAACCGCCGTCTGAATACCTTCTGTTGCACCCGAGGTAAATAAAATATCGCCGTCGGTAGCGCCAATGACTTCACGTGCTTTGTTACGCGTTTGTTCTAATAAGTGTTTTGCTTGAATACCCGTAATATGAGAGCTTGATGGATTACCAAAACACACTCGCATCGTGTGCGAAACCACATCGGCAATTTCAGGAAGTACAGGAGTCGTTGCATTCGCATCTAAATAAATTTGCTGATTAGCATCGTCAGGAAGGTAAAAATTTGCCATGTAAAACGCACCATATTACTAAAAGATATATCTTATAACCTATTTTACATTTTTCACGGCTAAATTATAATAATCAATTAGTCAGTAAAGTGCGTTTTCTATACTTTTTAAGACTAAGCTAACCTTCTATTAGCTCAACCTGCTTAGAAGACCAGGCATTTATAAGCGCTTTTACTAAAGAAGCCAGCGGTATTGCGAAGAACACGCCCCAGAAGCCCCATAAACCACCAAAAAACAATACCGCAACGATGATAAACACAGGGTTTAAATCTACCGCTTCAGAGAACAATAACGGCACTAACACATTGCCATCAAGTGCTTGGATCACGCCATAGATAATTAATATGGTCCAAAATTGTGTTTCTAAACCAAATTGGAATAACGCCACCGCAGCGACAGGAATGGTCACCAATGCCGCCCCAACAAATGGAATAAGCACCGATAAGCCAACCAACACGCCAAGTAAAGCCGCATAGCGAAGATCAAGCACTGCAAAAGCGATAAAAGATGCAGTACCAACAATTAAAATTTCAAATACCTTACCGCGAATATAATTCATGATTTGTTGATTCATTTCTTGCCAAACTTGAATGATCAAGCGACGTTGCTTAGGCAATAAACGCTCAGCACTTTGCGTGAGCTCTAATTTATCTTTAAGCATAAAGAATACTAAGAGCGGCACTAAAATAAGATAAATCAGCCAAGCTGCAACGTCTTTTATCGAAGTTAATGACACCGATAGCACCAACTGACCAAACTCAATAGCTTTGGTCTCAACACTGGTAACAATTGATTTAACCTGATCTTCAGTAATCAAACTTGGGTAATCTTCAGGAAGATGTAACAGCAGTGCTTTACCTTTTTCGATCATATAAGGCGTTTCTTGAACTAGATTGCTGGTTTGCTGCCAAAGCACAGGCCCCATGCCGACAATAATCATAATCATCAAACCACTGAATACCAGCATAACTAGAACTGTTGCGGTAAACCGTTTCAAACCCAGCTTTTCTAAGTGAGCAACAGGCCAATCTAGTAAATAGGCAATCACCAAGGCAACTAAAACTGGAACGATTAACGAACCAAAAAAGTAGAAAAATGCAAAGGTTGCAATAAGCAATAACAACAAGGTTACTGAATGGGGATCAGAAAATTTATTTTCGTACCAGGCTTTTACATACTCAAACACGAATGGGCTCCACTGTTAGCACACCTAATTCTAGGTCAATTTTAAAATGGTAATGATGTTTTTCTAAAAATCGCTGCATATCGTCCGTTGCCTCAGCAGCATTAAATGTAAAAGTCACGGCTTGTTGAGCCGATACTGCCTTATTCAACCCTAATTTAAACTGAATAAATTGTTGAGGGCACTTATAGTCCCTTAAATCAACCGTTAACATAGCGAATCAACTGCGTTATTAATATGAATAATAAGTATAAGATGTAGGCACCTTGCTAAAATAAGTCTTTATAATGAGAAACAACTCATTTTTTTCTTAAAACACGCAAAACAATAGTTTATCCTTATTCAATAACTGGTAGTAAAGGAAACCTGATGCCTGGCTCGCATAATAAAGCGCAATTACCTGCGAATCCAACTCTTAAAGAGATAAACTGGTATAAAAAACAAATAAACTGGGGCGAGCTGCCGCCTTTTTATCATATGGTCGCATCATCGGTTAGCGAATCTGAAGGGATTTTAGACCACGGTTTTGATAATGCCGTTAAACAATTAATTGACCCACGCAACTGGAACCTTGATTTATTAGGTGGCCATGAAACCGACATGGGCGAAATTGTCTGTGAGCAAAAACCGCGCATTGCTTTGCATCAAAGCTTTACGGACCGAGGTTTCGAATTATGGGCCTACCCTTATGCAAAAGATGTGACGGTAGACCAATACATCAAAGACAACCGCTTTATGGAATTTAAGGTGTGGGATCCGCACACCATGAAAAACCTTATTCGTTTTAACCAGCTTCATAAATTCATCGCTTTTTACTTTGAAAGAGGTGACAAAGCTGACAAAGCCTTAATTCTGCATGCTCATAAAGTAGCGCATAAAATCATAACTTTTTTACAACGGGAGTTGAACGTTGTTAAGCTAGATGGAGTCACAATAAAAGATTTCTATCAATTGTGCGAAAAAGACAGCCGAGCATGCAGCGACGAAATAGATTTAGCAAAAGTCATGTTAGGTGAGCAAATCAACAAGGAATAAGATGCGACTAAAATTAGCCTTTATTACACTGTGTAGTGCATTACTGACATTTTCGATATTGCACAGTGAGCCGTTGAAGGCACAAACTAACTTTAAGCTGCCCGATTTAGGGACCTCGGCATTACAAGCCTTACCGATTGAAAAAGAACAAGCAATCGGTGAAGTGATGATGATGCAAATTCGTGGCTCATCACCCGTTGTCAATGACCCTGTTCTTGATGAGTATCTGACCACCTTGGGCCGCCGTTTAGTCGCAAACGCCAACGATGTTCGTTTTCCATTTTCTTTTTTCTGGGTTAATAACCCTGAAATCAACGCTTTTGCGTTCTATGGTGGTCATGTAGGTGTGCATACAGGGCTCATGGCACAAGCCGATAACGAAAGTCAATTTGCCTCAGTACTTGGGCACGAAATTGCCCACGTAACACAGCGCCATTTAGCGCGTCGTATTCAACAACAGCAAGATAACAGCGCGTTAACCATCGCTGGTATGATTGCTGGTATTTTAGCTACCGTTGTTGCACCTGATGCTGGTATTGCAATTATCTCAGCAAACCAGACACAAGCGGCGTTTAGTCAATTAACTCATAGTCGTGCTGCTGAACAAGAGGCAGACCGAATTGGCATGCAGACCTTAAATAATGCTGGGTTTGATCCTCGCCAATCGAGTGAATTTTTAACTAAACTTGCTGCACAAATTCGCTACAAATATAAGCCGCCCGCATTTTTGCTGACTCACCCATTGCCAGAAAGCCGTGTCTCTGATGTGCGCTTACGTGCCGAGCAGTATCCAAAAAGGCACTACTCCGATAGCCTAGAGTTTAACTTAGCTAAGAGCCGTGTTATTGCTCGTTATCATCAAAAAGCCAAAGCAGCTGAAGATTTGTTTCGTAAATTAATGCGTGAAAATACCGTTCATAACGACACTGCACTTAAATATGGTTTGGGTATTAGCTTGTTGGATCAAAAAAAGCTTGATGAAGCAGCCAGCATTTTGAACCCATTACTAGAGCAAGATCCAAAGAACTTATTTTATATAGACACACACACCGACTTACTCATTGCGCAAGGTAAAGCGAATGAAGCGGTGGAATTTTTAGCTAAGTTAGATATCGATAGACCTAACAATCAGGTAATTGCCTTAAACTATGCAAATGCTGCGATGGAAGCAAAACAATTTGACCTTGCTGAACGTATTTTAAAATCTTACTTGTTAGCAAAACCTGAGAACAACCTTGCCAAAGAGCTGATTGCTGATGTCTACAAAAAGCAAGAGAATATGGCTTCTTATCATGAAGCGCATGCCAATGTACTGGCCCAGTATGGTGCTTATTTAAAGGCAGCTGATGAAATTCAAAAAGCACTAAACTTTGTTGAGCCTGAAGAATTAGTTAAACAACAACGTTTAAAAGCCCTACTCACGCAATACCGTCAATTACAAAAAGAGCTTGCGAGACTTTAAGTCTCGCAGCGCTTGCCCTAAAATAAGCCAAATTATTAAATGTGAGAACACACCATGTCTGTGACTATTTATCATAATCCACGTTGTTCAAAATCGCGTGAAACACTTGCCCTATTAGAAAACAATAACGTACAACCAAGTGTTGTTGAATACCTAAAAACACCACTTAATGAGCAGCAAATTGCGACCTTAATTAGCCAATTGGGCTTTACTTCAGCGCGTGAATTAATGCGTACTAAAGAAGACATCTACAAAGAGCTTGAGCTTAAAAACGAGCAAAACGAAGACAAATTAATTGCTGCAATGGCTGCCAATCCAAAGCTAATCGAGCGCCCAATTGTTGAAAATAACGGCAAAGCTGCTCTAGGTCGTCCACCAGAAAACGTATTAAGCGTACTTTAATGACTACAAACATTGTTGTGCTATACCACTCAAGCCATGGCTCTGTAGAAGCAATGGCACATGAGATAGCCGAGTCGATTGAGCAACAAGGAGCAACTGCTTTATTGCGCACGTTTGTAAAGCGTCAGCCACACGATATTGTGATCAGCAAAGATGATCTAATTAATTGTGATGGCTTGGCCTTTGGCACCCCTACTCGATTTGGCATGATGGCCTCACAAGCAAAGAGCTTTTGGGAAACCACCAGTGATCTATGGCTTAAAGGTCAGCTAATAGATAAACCTGCTTGTGTATTTTCGTCATCGAGCAGTATGCACGGTGGTAACGAAGCTACCTTGTTGAATCTATCACTGCCCTTGTTACATCACGGCATGATGTTGCTTGGCGTGCCTTATGAGGTACCTGAGTTATTAGCAACTGAAACTGGCGGTACGCCATACGGTGCGACTCATGTGGCCGGTAGCAATAACAGCAATGTGTTAAGTAAAGACGAAATTAAAATTTGCCAAAGTGTTGGAAAACGCTTGGCACTGATTACGAGTAAATTACAATGAGCTTGGAACCAAAGCTAAATCAGCCTGTTGCCAAAAAGCCAATTACTAAACGATTCCAACGTTTTGCACTGATTGGTTATATCGGCTTATTAATTTTAATGCCAGTTTGGTTGTTTTTAATTGCCCCAAGAGAAGGCCACAGTAACGGCTTTATCTTTGTTGTTTATATACTCCCTCTTCTATTACCACTAAAAGGGATTATTCAAGATAAGCCTTATACCTACGCGTGGGCAAACTTTATCGTGATGTTCTATTTTATCCATGGTTTTACATTACTATGGGTCGCACAAGAACAGCTGATTTGGGTATTACTTGAGTTAATCTTTGCCAGTCTGATGTTTATTGGTTGCACTTATTATGCTCGCCATCGCGGGCAAGAGCTTGGCCTTAAGATACGTAAATTAAAAGAAGAGCTGGCCGAAGAAAAAGCGGCACATGAGCACGATAAATAAGCACTTTCGTTTAGCTTAAGTAAAACAAAAAACGGCAACCAAGGTTGCCGTTTTTTTATGTCACTTTATTTAGTTTTTATGCGTTCACACCAACTCTGCTAAGGTGGCTAGCGCGACAATACTTGCCAGACCCACTTGGCCAATTAAGCTAAATAGTGAAAACAGTCTTAAAATAAACAGCCCCCATGGATGACGAATATGCGGGTACAGCGCACAGCGTTTTAAACTTGTAGCAAAGAAAAAGCATAAGATAGAAACTAATGTAAAGCCCAGCGTTAACTCACTTTTAATAGCAATGCTATCGTCAAAAAAGAAGAACAACTGCACAGGTAGTAACACAGTTACAATCGCGTGGAGTAAGTGCACTTTTTTAACGCGATCAAACTGCCCTTCTGGCGAAAGCTCTTTAATACCAAAGTCATGCTCAAGGCATTTAACTAAGTTATCTGCTTTAATGCTAACTGCAAGTCTGTAGCAGCTTAGACCGTCTTTGTTACGAACCCTAAAGTCATAGCCCGCTTTTAAAAGCAACACCAGTAAAGGTCCATTCTCGGCTAATACAGCGTAATGTAATGCAGTATTCCCTTTATTGTCTTGGGCTTTTTTATCTTGATGTTCAAGTATTGTCTCAACCACATTCACATAGCCTTTTTCGGTTGCCCACATAAAGGCTGTTTTACCGTTTTCGTCAGCTAATGCACCTGTTGCGCCTTGCTCAATAAAACGCTTTGCCATGGTTTGTTTTGCATTTTCGTGGCTCAAGTGGGCAAGTAAAGCTTGTTCAAGTAACGATGCTGAGTCAACATCAGGTGATACAAGTTTTAGTAAGGTGAAGTAATCTTCACCGTGAGCAACTTTTTCAGCTGCAAGCGCCGTTAATGATTCAAGATCAGCCACTGAATCAGGGATAAAACCACTAAAACGCTCTCTAAAGTCAACTTCGGTCCACAGCTCTAATACATCGTCCGCAGACATTTTTGCACCGTGATTAAGCACATGTTCTATCACAGTAAAATAGCGACGATTAAATAACTGGTGAATCAAAGTTATAGGTGTTTTAACAGCCGATTGAGCAAATGCGCTAGCGTATTTCTCTAAGCGCTGGCATAACATTAAAACAAGACTCTCAGGGGTGTAGTCGTTTTCTAAAAAGTGCGCTTTCATAGCATTAATATAATGCAGCGCAGCTTCATCAAATTCAGAGATGTGTTGGAAATAACACTCTTCAAACGGTTCAAGAGGAGTCAACCAAGTAAGGTAATAAATAGGCGGAAGAACCGTCGTACACACACCGTCATCTTCACTAGTAGAACGACATGCCGGCCAAGCTTCTAAAGCGTCTAAAATATAAGCCCCGTTTTGCTCAGCTAATCCTTTGATCAGTAACGGGTATTCCTTTGGCCAAATCAGTACATTTTCCATTAAAAAAACACAACTCCGCTGCACATTATTCGATGTCTTATTAAGCAATTAGTTATAGCAAAATTTAACTGACAGTTTGCTTAATATTGCGACCAATAACACAGTATCTGATAGATACTTTGGTAAACAAGAAAAGTAGTATGATTCTACCACAGAGGGTTACAGGTGCTAGCGCAAAGTAGGTGATTTTTAAAGAAAATAGAAAAGCAGCGGCACATGGACGGTACTCACTGCTTGGTTGGAGACTGAAAGTAACTAAAAAGCCCGATGAGGTGAAGGTAATCGCGCTTTTTAGCTGACTTACTTACTTGCTAATTCGTGTGTCACTTCATCAATGCCAACTTGGCTAATGCGCTGCAGCACTTCTTTTTGCTTTGCGCTTAACAGTGAGATACCTTCAGCAACAATATCGTATACTTTCCACTGCTTGTCTTTGCCTTGGCGTAATTTAAAGTGCAAATCTATAGCTGGCGCATTGTCATCAACAATTTGTGTCTTAACAGTTGCATAACCATCGTCGATGAGTTGTGATTGATCAAAAATTACTTTTTGGCCTGTGTATTTCATTAGCGCGCCAGCATAAGTCACTGTTAAGTAATGCTCAACCGCAGCAATAAAATCAACGGCTTGTTCACGGCGCAGACCTTTAATGTGCTTACCTAAAAGCTTATACGATACAAACTTAATATCCATGTGTGGTAATAAGCGTTTTTCAACAATATTCGCCATTGCTTCTGAGCTTGCATCACCTTTCGCATTTACATTTGCGATATCAACAAATAAATCAGCAGTGACTGATTCTAATAATTGCTTAGGCGAGCGGTCTTCACTGGCAAAAGCAGATGCAGCAAAAAATGCTGCAATTAGCAAAAATGAGTTAACTAGTTTGGTCATCGTGTTCACCTCTAAACGAAAATTTTCGCTAATATACCGATATTAAATCCGTAAAAAAAGAAACAATCTGACATTGTTTTAATGCCAATTAAGCACCAATCGATTTTTTCCATAGTTTTCAGCTAATTGCTAAAAAATATGAGAATGTGCACAGCTTCTGTGTTTTTTTGCACATTGAAAAGCCCCTAACACCGCCTTATTTACTTGCTCATCGACATAATGAGAAGTACCGAAATGAAATTTAAAAAGCCATTAAAAGCACTTATTTTGAGTGCAGCTGCTCTTTTAGCAGCACCAAGTTATTCAGCTTCAAATCATGGTTATGCCATTGATTACATTCAAGGTGAAGGTGATGTAAAAGGTCTAAAGCTGGCCTATCAGTACCATGTACCCAATGAAAAGTTGCCCTTGCAACACGCCCGCTTGTACTTCGAATCTAGTTTTAATATTTGGCAGTATGGCAAAGACAACAAACATCAAACTAATATCGTGTTAGCTATGTCTCCAGTGATCCAATACCCTGTGTTTAATGTGAAAAACATGCCTGTTTATGTGGAGTTTGGAATTGGCGTTTCACTATTGGACGACACCCGTTTTGCAGGCAAAAACGTTAGTACTCACTATCAGTTTGAAGATAGATTGGGTCTAGTTGCAGATTTAGGTGACGACTCAACCTTAGCACTTAGATATTTACATTACTCAAATGCGGGTTTCAAGAGCCCTAACCCTGGCCTTGATTTTATTTCACTGTCTTATGCAAGACGATTTTAAGTGCTACTATATCGCTGTGTATATCGGCAGGATTTCAAGATGGAAACTTGGCAAATTATAGCCATTGTTGTTGCTGTGTTTGGTGTAGTAATTGGTAACCTTATGTTGCTAAAACATGCAGCAAAAATGGACTTCAAAGTGCCTAAAAGCGATGATAATGAAGATAAAAAAAGCCCTGATGAATAATCAGGGCTTTTCTATTTAATGCTTTAGCTAAGATTACACTAACCAATGTGCCATTAAGACAATCACCGGTAATGTCACTAAAGTTCTTAAAATAAAAATGAAGAACAATTCGATAATATTAACCGGAATTTTACTACCTAAAAGCAGTGCTCCCACTTCCGACATATAAATCAATTGCGTCACACTCATTGCTGCAATAATAAACCGTGTTACATCACTTTCAATACTACCCGCTGCAAGAATTGACGGAATAAACATATCAGCAAATCCAACCATAATTGTTTGTGCCGCAGCTTCAGCTTCAGGTACTTGTAATAGCTCTAAAAATGGCACAAACGGCTTGCCCATATATTCAAAAATTGGCGTATATTCAGCAATAACCAAGGCAAATGTGCCCACAGCCATAACGACAGGTAACACAGCGAATACCATATCAAAGGCGTTATGTAGACCTTCTTTCACTGTACCAGCAAAACCCGGTGCAGTGCGTGCTTTAGCAAGCGCCACATCAAGTGAATGAGAGACTAATGTTTTACCTTCAGGCACTGATTCTGCGTCTTTATCAGGCTCTGAGCCATCAAAATAAAGGTCTTTTTTGAAGCGTAATGGTGGTAAGCGAGGCACAATTAATGCCGCAACAAAACCCGCCAAACACACTGTTAAATAAAACGGTGCAAACAAGTGTTCAAGCTTTACTTGGCCAATAACAACTAAACAAAAGGTAATTGATACTGCAGAGAAAGTAGTACCAATAATGGCAGCTTCGCGTTGTGTATAGTGTTTATCTTCATACTGTCGAGCGGTCATCAAAATACCCACACTACCATCACCTAACCAAGATGCTACACAGTTAACCGCACTGCGACCTGGCACACCAAAAAGTGGACGCATCACTTTAGTTAATAAGGTACCGACTAACTCTAACAAGCCGAAGTTTAATAATAACGGTAATAGTAAGCCCGCTAAAACAAACACAGAAAACAACACTGGCAACAAGTCGTTTAAAACCAGTGCACCGGTATTACCGGAAATAATCATTTCTGGCCCTTGTTTTGTGTAGGTCAAAACGATAAAAACCATGCCTAATAAACGAACACTCAACCACAACCAACTAACATCAAATAAATGTTTAATTATAAAGAACTTAAGTAATGGCTGGGGTTTAAACAACTTTATCACTAAAGATAAAATACCGGTAATGCAAACAATGCTCGTAATTAAACCAAGCGCGAAAGGAGCTATCCACGCCTGCACAGCTTTTGCCATAACAGCAATCGGAATGGTCATTGCCTCACCTATGGGTACCGGCGTCATAAACAAGAAGACACCTATAAGTGAGGGAACGAAAAAGGTAAACAAGGTTCGCAAGTCACTGCGATGGGCTGTGTTTAAGTTAGACATATTTTCAACCTGTAAAAACCACAAAAAGAGCGGCTAAGCTCTTTTTGTGGTGGTTTTAACTATTATAATTATTAAATATTAATACCGCGCTGACGCAGTGCATTCTCTAATGCTTGCTGGAGATCATTCATTGTTCCTGGCTCAAGAATTGTGCCTGCAGAATCCATCCACGTTAAGCTTGTGCCACCTTCTTTAGTGCGACTAACAAGAATTTGATATTGGCCATCTTCAATTGGCAGCTCAGCTAACTCTTCACCCCAAATTGAGTCCCATACACTTGATTCTGGCTTTTTATAATCAGCCGTGATCAAGCCACGATCTTGGTCAATTTCTACAATAGTGAAAGATAAGCGCTCTAAGAAACCTGAAAAACGCTCAAACACAGCAAAGTAGTCCTGCTCAGTCACTAAAGCTGCATTCCCTTTGTCATCAAACCCCATCTCTAACGAGATAACACCTTGCTTTTTGCGCATTTCAACTTCAAGTTGACGATAGCGATAATCAAATTCAGCGACAACTTGGTTTAACGCACGCACTTCTAACTGTTGCTGTAAAAGCGGTGTAAGTGGTTGACTATCGCTTTTATAATCTACTAACTTAGCATTTAATGACGCAGTACGTTGGTGCGATTTTTCTTCAATAGTAAATAAGAAACGTTGTTGTGATACTTCGGTTTCGCTTTCCCAAAACCAACCATCTTCTGGCTTTATAATCGTGTACCAATCTGTTTCAACACTTCCTAAAAGCTTATCTTCTTTTATTGCAGAAGTATTTTTTTCGTTCAACACGGCGTGGATCGAGTCCCAAATAAACTCGTCTAAATCAACAATACCGTCGTTTTTATCAAAATAAACACGCGCATCTTTGTCACCCTCTTCTACCCAACTACCTTGAGCAATGGTAATAACCTGTGCTGGCGGACGGTAGTTTTTCGCTTCAGGGTTATTGTCGTATTGCGCAACGTCCATTTTATATGTCGGATCTTGAGCCGGTTGCTCTAAACCTTCAGGTGCTTTGACTGGTTGATTAGCACGATAATTGCGTTTGTGGTGCGCTTCGTCGGTAAATACACCGCACCCAGTTAAACTTACCACTACGCTTACAGCAAGCGCCTTTGAGATCCAATACTGCACAGATATTTCTCCTTAGCAAACCCTTAATTCTTTTAACAAATATATGAGTGGGTAATACCGATTTGGTTCACTGTAAAATCACTTTTAACTTTACATTTCTTGTTTTTATGCAAAAAACCCGAATAGATTGGGCTAGCGTAACGTGTTTGAATGCTTATCGCCTTGCAAAATTTTAACTATGGTACTTTCTGATGCCCCTAAAAACAAGAAAGAGCGCACTTTATTCACGGCTTAATTAATCGTCGCTATCGTTAACTAAGCAAATTATGTTAAACTTCGCCGCCGTGCGGTATTAAACTCACGTGAAATTAAAGCTTAATCAAGCTTATATCCATTGGTATTGTTAATTACTAGGTATTTAAAATTCCATGACTGCTTTTACAAATCATCAGATAGTACTCACTGCGATTGGCGAAGATAGACCCGGTATCGTCAGCGAATTAACTCAGTTAGTGAGTGATTGCCATTGCAATATAATTGACAGTCGCATTGCTATTTTGGGCAACGAGTTCACCTTTATCATGCTACTAGCAGGTGATATGTCGGCAATTAGCCGCATTGAACATACTTTGCCAACTAAAGGAATGGAACTAGGCCTTTTAACCATGATGAAACGCACTGCAAGTCATGTTGCATGTGAATTTTGTGCCGGTTACACCCTCGAATACACAGGTATTGATACACCAGGAACATTAAGTAAAGTTACGCGCTTTTTTGCTGATAACAACATCAGCATTTGTTCTCTTAAATCGGACACTTATGATGAAGATGACGAGCTTAAAATGCGCTGTGAACTTGAGTTTAATATTCCTGTTGAAGTCGATATTGATAACTTTAAAGTGAGCTTTGAAGATCTTTCTCGTAGTTTGAACGTAGATTATATTTTCAGACGCATTCGCTAAGGAGCAAAGCATGAAAACAATTAATCCATTACAAGCAGGCGACACAGCCCCAGCTTTTAGTTTACAAAATCAAAATGACGAAACTATCGTACTCGCTGATCTTTTAAAAGAGCAGCAAGTACTGGTTTATTTCTACCCTAAAGCATCAACACCAGGTTGCACTGTGCAAGCAGAAAACTTACGTAATGAAAAAGCTGAGCTAGCTAAATTAAATACACGTGTTGTAGGTATCAGCCCTGATCCAATCAAGCGTTTAAAGAATTTTGAAACCAAAAAAGAGCTTAACTTTGATTTATTAGCCGACGAAGATCACGCGATTGCTGATGCCTTTGGTATTTGGGGTTACAAGAAGTTTATGGGTAAAGAATACGAAGGAATTCATCGTATTAGCTTCCTTGTAGGCCAAGACGGTAAAATCAAACATGTGTTTGATAAGTTCAAAACCAAAGACCATCATCAGGTGGTGTTGGACTATTTAGCGCAGAATTGATAGTTACAAGAACATAGTATAAAAGCGTTGCCATGGTGCAACGCTTTTTTGTTTTTAAATGGAAATATTAAACCCCGTGTCTACTTTATCGGGGTCAGATCACAGATCAGACGGCTGACGGCTGACGGCTGACGGCTGACGGCTGACGGCTGACGGCTGACGGCTGACGGCTGACGGCTAAACCCTAGCTAATTCCTAAATATTTATGTACTTGAACCGATAAACGCCAGTTTTTTGCAATACAGGTTTCAATAGCAAGTTTAGTTGCTGAGATCTTTTGGCTAATTGGTTGTAGATACACTAAACGTGGATTCACACCTGTTTTTAAGAATAAATCTTCGAGCTCTTCCACATGCTTTTGCATTGCCACTGGGTGTTTAATCTCATCAGCGCGCTGCATTGCACTGCGTAATACTTTATAGCCACCACGCATATTAATTTTTGGTGATACAGTCACCCATGTCTGCTCAGGGACTAAAATTTCAAATGTACCGCTGGTTTCAATTTGAGTCGAATAGCCATTTGCGTGTAATAATTCACACACTGGATTTAGGTCGTACATGCAAGGCTCACCACCGGTGATCACCACATGTTTTGCGTTGTAGCCACGTTCTTTAAATAGCGCTAACACTTGCTCTGCTGTTGCTTCTGCCCAATGATCTGAGTCTGCTTTTTTCTCAACGGTGTCATCAAGTGACACTTTGTACACATTATCAACGTCCCATGTTTGTTTTGTATCACACCAAGCACAACCCACAGGGCAGCCTTGTAAACGTAAAAAGATTGAAGGTGTACCCGTAAAACTCGCTTCACCTTGAATTGTTTCAAACACTTCGTTAATTTTGTACAAAAGACATCTCACTTACGACGCAAGGGTATAAAATACATACCATCAAAAAAACCAAAAACACGCGCAAAAATTGTTATTTAGGCCCGAGCCGTGTAGTATATCGCGCCCTGAAGTAAACCTCTATCAAAAGTAAGAGCAAAACAGATATGACGCAAAAAGTAGTTGTGATTTATTCCGGCGGTATGGACTCATTTACCGTATTAAATAAAGCCCTGCAACAAGGCCACGAAGTGTATGCCCTGTCTTTCGACTACGGCCAGCGTCATGTTAAAGAGCTTAAAGTAGCTGCTCAAGTATGTGAAAAGTTAGGTGTTTCTCACAAGATTGTTGATATTTCAGCGATCAACCAATTAATTGGTGGCTCATCACTAACTGATGATATCGAAGTACCAGAAGGTCACTACGAAGAAGAAAGTATGAAGAGCACAATTGTGCCTAACCGCAATATGATTTTACTCTCACTGGCTGTGGGTTATGCGGTGTCTTTAAAAGCTAGTAAAGTTTATTACGGTGCCCATTCAGGCGACCATGCAATTTATCCAGACTGTCGCCCTGAGTTCGTACAAAAAATGGATGATGTTTGCCGTATTGCCAACTACGACGCTGTTGAAATTTTCAGCCCATACTTAAACAATACCAAAATCGACATTTTGACAGACGGTTTAAAAATGGGTCTTGACTACAGCCAAACGTGGACCTGTTACAACGGCCGCGACAAGGCCTGTGGTAAATGTGGTGCTTGCCAAGAGCGCTTAGAAGCCTTTGCATTAAACAAGGTTACCGACCCTATCGAATACGAATAACGACATAGCTAAGTGATAAGGCGAGTTTAACTCGCCTTTTTTGATTGTGTTTGTTGAATCAGATTTAACAGCTCTGCTGTGGCAGTTGCATCAGCTAACGCTCTATGGTGATTCGTTAACTTCAATTCAAAATGTGCCGCTAAGTTACCAAGCGAATATGACTTAAGCTTTGGAAATGCCTTTCGTGATTCAACTACAGTACATAGCTTTGGCATTTTAAAGCCTTGCCCAAGTGCACCATATTCTTTGCGAATGAAGCCGAAGTCAAAATTGACATTATGAGCAACAAATACACTGCCTCTTAATAGTGAGCGCAGTGTATCGGCAATCTCTTCAAAGCGTGGCGCATCACGTACCATAGCAGCGTTTATCCCCGTTAACTTGGTGATAAAAGCAGGAATACTGCGCTCAGGATTGATTAAACTCGCCCATTGATTGATTACTTCACCCGCTTGTAACTGCACAACCGCTATTTCGGTAATTTTATTATTACCTTGTACGCCGCCGGTGGTTTCTATATCCACCACACTGTAAATACGATTCGGATCATTAAACCAATTTACCGCAACGATATTTACTGCAAAGCCTTGTTGTTTTAACACTTCAATACTGACAAGTTGGTTGCGTCTTAATTTGTCGCCAGGGGCTTTCACTTCCTCAAAGGTGAGTGTATCCCCCTTTAACACCATCAAGTCTGGGTAGCCATCTTTGAGCTGCTTAAAGGTTTTTGTCATTTGTAGTAAATGCGCTTTTAAATTTGTAAGCGGGCTGTGTTTTATTAATACCTCTAGCGGCTCTAACATGTCGCTGTGCCACACAAACACGCTATTGGGGGCTTCATAAAACTGCCCTGCGTTTTTGCAAATATATTTATATAAAGCTTCATTACTAGTGAATTTTGCCAGCTTTTGCTCAATTTGTGTTTGTTGCACTGTGTAAAAACAATCAGCCAGCAACACCTTTGGATAAAGATCAAATTCATTACACGGCGGGTGCGGGGTCTCTAAAAAGAGCTCTTGCCAAAACGTTAAGGTAAAGAAGCTCAACCAAAGATTATTCTCGGTAAAAAATACCGTATTACCAAGCTGTTGATAATGCTCACACACTCCTTGCTCGACATCGCCTCGGTAAATATCATCAACCTCTAATTGATGCTCGGTATCAATGAGCATTTGTGTTAAGCGTGAGCGTTGTTGCTTATTATATTTACGCTGTAAAAAGTCCTCTGCAAAATACAAAATGCCATCATCAAGTGGGTCTTGAATAATTTGCTCAAGCTTTTGTTCAACCCAGTTTTTATCACCTTGTTTATAACGCTGACGAATTGCCAGCTCTTGCGCTTCACTACTGCCTTCACAGTGCTCAAGTAATTCAAATGCAAATGCTAAGTCATGCTCTTTAAGCTGCTTATATAAGCGGATAAGTAACTTGTTTTTGATACTCTGGGCTAATTCATCTTCACAGCTAATGGCTAAAAGCGCTTGGGCTAAGTTTTGATACTGTGATTCTGAGTCACTTTCTTTGAACTGCATTCGCAGCTTATTTAATTGATAATGCGTTTGTGCTCCGGCTAGCGTTTGAAAACGAGAGATGCTCTCACTCACATCAGCTCGCACTTTTGCAATCCCTAAATCACGCATCACAAAACGATTTTGATGATTGATATCGCCGCCACTTAGTCGGCCGCTATGTAAAAACTCAAAGTATTCATAGTACTGGCTACGGCTATTGACCACGAACTGACTAAACAACGCCTCTAATTCACTGTGGTTGCGATCAATATGCTCTTTACACAGTTGGGTCAAGCGCTGTTTACTGGCTGACTTTTTGTGATCAGGTTTAGTCGCCATTAACTCATCATTTGCTAATAAGGTTAACAGGGTTGGCTTGGTTAAATGCTCAAGCAATAGATCTAATTCGTCACTACTAGGATGTGCCACCAGCCCTTGCTGCTTGAGCTTAAAGATAGCACCGTGCAGATTGGGTATCTCTTCATAATTTAAAGATGATAACGCAACGATTTTTGGCTTTCGAGAATATATACGCAGCAAAGTACATAAGCTTTGCTCATCAAGCTGAAGGAGTTTTTCAAGAAATAACCGCTGCTCTGCTAGAAGCAGATGCTTGCACTGAGATTGAATAAATTCAGCAAGCTCAAAGAAATGACTTAAATAATATTTTGCTGGTAATTGTGTTTTCATAGCCAAACCCGACACTGTATATAAACACAGTATCAGGTATTAGCTAATTGATTTCAATGTTTGCGGTTATTTAACTTTTAAAATACCCACAATTGCGCAAATTGCGCCCCCGACCATACCGAGCCAAGCTTCAATTGGTGTATCACCACTAAAAGTACGGCTAATTTGCGCACTTGCAGAGTCATACACGTTATATCCCCATACGGCTAGCGCCACACCAATAACGATTAAAGCAATACCTATAATTTTTCCCATCGTGTTGTTCCTTATTGTTATTAATTTCTTTTTGATAACGTCAGTGTTGCACACATATTAAACGCCTGCAAAGCCTTAAGAAATAATCAAACTAAAGGTTATGTTTTGCCCACTTAACGACACCTGAAGTTCAGCATCAATTGCTTTACTTAACGATTTGGCAATAGATAAGCCTAACCCAAAGTTATCATTAGAGGTTCTGGCACTGTCTTTTTGCCAGAGTGGATCAAATAACTGGCTCAAATCGTCTTCTGTTAATGGGACTTTTAATTCATTTGTAACAGAGAGATACAACTTATCATCTTTACTCAATAGCGTGCTTACAGTCACGATGCTCTCATCGGGGCTGTATTGTTTTGCGTTATTTACAAGATTGGTGATAATTGATTCAAGGGCAAATAAGTTACTGACAACGGCAGGAATATCATCTTGAAACTCAAACTTAACCCGCTCTAAATCACACTTTTCTAAGGTGCGCAAAATAACCTGATTTAAATCACATGCATCTTGCTTTGGGAGTGCTTCATCACTGTACTTATGCAGTAGTAATAAGTTCGACACAATACTCTTTAAGCGCTGGCTAATTTTTAGCACTTCGGGTTTGAAGTCTGCCTCAAGCTCTTTTTCATTTGGAAACCGAATGGCCACTTCAGCCATATTTATAAGCTCAGCAATCGGCGTTTTTAACTCATGAGCAATATCTGAGGTTAAGCGTTTTTCTCGAAAATAAAGCTGGCGGTTTTCTTGGATAAAAGCATTTAAGCTATCAACAATGGGTTGCAACTCTTTGACAGGTTCTTCTATCGCGATTACAGCATTTTTATCTGCAATACTCAGCTGGCTAATATCCCGGTTTAGTTTATTCAGCGGCGCTAGAGAACTGTCGACTGATTTACGCACAAATAGACGAATGAATACAATTACCGACACAGTAGAAACAACAAAAATAACGTCGATTAGCCATAAAACAAAATCAACTTCTTCTGATGAAGCCGCATAAGCTAACGTGATGGGTTGTTGCAAAGAGGTGTTAACACCTTCAGTGAGGTCTTCATCATCATCTAGGTCTAAAGGCGGTATAAAGCGAGTATAAATAACTCGACCATTTCGACCATCAGGTAACTCGATATTGATGATTTTTGTCTCGCCAAGCTTTATTTTCTCTAGAGGTAAGCTCTTTTGTGAGAAAAGATCCAAACTTTCTGAACGCGCGAACACGCCAGACTGCGACCAAAGTTGAAAGTACTCAGTTTCTGTATTGCCAGAAAACTCAGGCATAAACAGCCTTGAAAAATCAAAATCAATTCCTTCTTCGTCAATATCAATCAATGACATAAGCATACCGGCTTTGGATTTCATGCCACGATTAAATTCGTTATCAATCCAACTATCAACGGCGATATCAGTAGCAACTAAAATACTTAGTACCAGTCCAGTTATAGTAATCGATAATGTGGTTACTAACCTACTGCGAATTGACTTCATTATTTTCCTTGAATGATATAACCAAAACCACGCTTAGTTTGAATAGGTAGTTCACTACCTGCTGCCCTCACCTTTTTACGCGCTGAGGATAAATGCGCTTCAATAGAGTTTTTTGAAACTAGGTCATATTGCCCTGCAATATAAGTACTTAACTTTTCAGCAGTGATCACTTTATTTTGGTTACTAAACAAACACTCGACTATTTTATATTCGTTGGGGGTTAAATCGATTACAGTCTCATCAACTTGCAAGAGTTTTAATTGTAAATTTAAAGCCAAGTTATCGATGCGGATCACATCACTGATTGTTTTCAGGCCGCCGCGACGCATTAAATTTAATAACCTTGCGTGCAGCTCATCAAACGAAAATGGCTTGGTCAGGTAATCATCGGCCCCGGTGAGTAACCCTTTCACTCTGTCTTCTGGTTCTTGCTTGGCAGATAAAATTAGCACACGCACATCAAGCTGTTTTGCTCTTATGGTTTGTAATAACGTAATACCATCAATACTGGGTAACATAATATCGAGTATGATTAATTCGTACTCACCTGTCATTGCCATACTCAAACCTTCAGCACCATCGCCGGTTTCATCAATAGTAAAACCTAGGTTCTCAAGGCCAATTCGTAGACTACGTCTTAATGACACCGAGTCTTCTATAATCAACAATTTCATAAGTTACTCATTTAGGTAAAAACCGCTTTAGCGTCATCAGGTTACGCTTTTAATCTTAAGGTTCACTTAAGATTTACTGAAGTTTTTCTAGTTTAGAAAATATTAAGATTACCATCAGGGTTTCTTAAGTTTCGACTCCTAGTATTGCCGTAGTTTCGATTAAGTAAGTACGACTATGACAGCAAAACTCTCTGTTTTAAAACCTTTGTTCCGTTTTTCATTAATTTTAATGTCAGTTTTTATACTGTCGAGAATAGCCTTGCTTGTATGGCAACACCAAAGGTTAGCTGATGGCGATAGCCTAGCCGTTTTATTTGGCGGCTTAAGAGTCGACTTAAGTAGTTTAGGCTACTTGTCAGCCTTGGCTGTTTTGATATTACTCGCTGATCTGCTTGTGCGCAGCAAAACCGCTTTTTTTCAGCATGTTTTTACTCTTTATAGCAGCATAGTTGTGACTTTAATCGTGGTTGTTGAGGCTTCGACCCCCGCGTTTATTACCCAATACGATGTACGACCAAATCGTTTATTTGTTGAATACCTAGACTACCCTCAAGAAGTCTTTTCTATGCTATTACATGGCCACCTGTTTGCCATGATAAGCACTTTAATTATTGTAACGCTTAGCTGTGTCTTTGCGTACCGTTATATAAATACAGCATTTAGCAAACAGCAAAATGCTAAAACGGTTGGCCAAGTGGTGATACTCGTTACGACTTTATTAGTTTGCTTAATTAGCGCAAGAGGCACTGTAAGCCATCGCCCGTTAAACCCTGCATTAGTGTACTTTTCAAGTGACTCACTGGTTAACTCCTTAGCCCTTAATTCAACTTACAGTGTCGCATTTGCTATTAAGAATATGGGCAATGAAAAAAATGCCAGTAGTTTATACGGTACTATGCCACGTGATGAGATTTTACAAACAGTAAAGCAAGCAGCCTATAAACAGCAGTTTATCACTGAGAGTATTCCTACCCTTGCCAACAACACACCTTTTAGCACAGGCAAACAAAAGAATTTAGTGATCATTTTAGAAGAAAGCTTAGGCGCACGCTTTGTCGGCGAACTAGGTGGCATTGGAGTGACTCCTGAACTAGATAAGCTTTATCAACAAGGCTGGGGGTTTGATAACTTATATGCCACTGGTACACGCTCTGTTCGAGGGATTGAAGCGGTAACAACTGGGTTTACCCCGTCTCCTTCGCGCTCGGTGGTCAAACTTTCTAAATCTCAGCGTAACTTTTTCTCTCTTGCTGATGTATTAGCCCGCACAGGCTATACCACCCAGTTTATTTATGGCGGTGAAAGTCATTTCGATAATATGAAAAGCTTTTTCTTAGGCAATGGCTTTAGCGATATTGTCGATATTAATGACATGCAAAGCCCTGAGTTTATTTCGTCATGGGGAGCAAGCGACGAAGACTTGTTTAATCAAGCTGATAAAGAGTTGAGTGAGCTAAATAAATCAAGCAAACCATTTTTCAGCCTTGTGTTTACGTCAAGTAACCACGACCCATTCGATATTCCAGAGAGTAAAGTAACACTGCCTGAAGGCCACGACCCAGAAAACTACAAACGCGACCTAGCAATCAAATATGCTGACTATGCACTCGGTAAATTCATCGCAAAGGCAAAAACGCAAGATTACTGGCAAGACACCGTCTTTTTAGTGGTTGCAGATCATGATGTGCGCGTGTTTGGTTCAGAGCCTGTGCCGCTTAAATCTTTCCATATCCCTGCTGTGATCTTAAATAGTGAAATGGATGCAAAGCGCGATACTCGCTTAGTCAGCCAAATTGATTTACCTGTTACTTTGTTGTCGTTATTAGGCGTTGAGCAAGCGACCCCTATGCTTGGTTATGATTTAACGAAACAATACCCTGTTGAGCGCGCAATGATGCAGTACTACGACAACTTTGCTTACGTAGAAAATGGTCAAGCCGTGATCCTGATGCCAAACCAAAAAGTGAGCTATTGGCGCTATGACCCTACAAGTAAAACCCAAGTTGCCATCAATAACACAGGTAGCAGCGTTGAGCTTGCCAAAAAAGCCTTAGCGCACGTCTTATTTAGCAATTTAGCTTATACCGAACAGTTGTATCGCTTACCAAATAAATCGTAGCGATGAGGAATCATTATGATCATGCAAATTAAACAACTCTTTACTCAAAAATGGCACGTTAGCTATAGCCAATTTGTCTGGTTGGTGTCGTTGTACTTGGTTATTGCATTTAATGGCCTGTTTTTATTTAACACGCTTGAAACAGCCAGCAAACCTGAACATGTCAATTGGTTATTTATAGCAAGCGTACCGTTTTTCTTATTAGCACTGACGGCAATGGTGTTAAGTTGGTTATCGTTAATCACCTTCGTAAAACCCGTGCTTTTAACAAGCATCGTGGTTTCATCATTGTTGTTTTATGCAACCTTAAATTACGGTGTTATCTTTGATAAAAGCATGCTGCAAAATATCTTAGAAACAAATACAGGCGAAGCATTTTCATACCTTAATGTACAAGTTATCGCTTTTATTACTGTGCTAGGCGTACTGCCTGCTTACTTGTTTTGTCGCTTTAAAATTGTCGGAAACTTTCGTGTTCGCCTTAAAAGCTTTATGTTTCTTAACGTTACAGCGTTTATTGCTGTAGCTGTTATTGCCGTCCCATTTTATAAAGATTACGCCTCTGTAGGACGTAATAATCGCCAATTAACCAGCTACATTACCCCTTTTGCATTTTATACTGCGGGCTATAAGTACCTGCGCGATAATTATTTTTATCCACCTTTACCATTTAAAGTCTTAGATAAAACACCACACCTATTAGCTAAGCAACAAAGTTCACTGACGATTATGGTGGTAGGTGAAACTGCCCGTGCAGCAAATTTCTCACTGCAAGGTTACGACAAGCCAACTAATCAATATACCCCTAAACTTGGCGTTAAATATTTCAGTGATGTAAGTTCATGTGGCACCGCAACGGCCATTTCAGTACCTTGCATGTTCTCGCGCTCAGACCGCAATCACTATGATTCGGCATCGCGCAAAGCCAAGAAAATGCCCTAGATATCATTCAACGAAGTGGTGTAGAAGTAACGTGGATTGATAACAATAGCAGCTGTAAAGGGGTTTGCGCACGAGTAAACTCACAAACGGTAGAACCCTCAAAGAGCAATCCACTTTGTGACGGACGTTATTGTTTTGATGAAGTATTGGTTGAAGCATTAGCTGCAAAGCTTGCCAAGAGTCATGCGAAGCACCAACTAGTGGTATTACATATGATTGGCTCACATGGACCAACTTACTATCGCCGCTATCCAGAAAAATACACTAAATTTTTGCCGGACTGCCCACGTAGCGATATTCAAAATTGTAGCACTGAGCAACTGACAAACACGTATGACAATACCATTGCTTATACCGACCTAGTGCTGAGTAAGCTTATTAAATTACTGCAAAACAGTCCGGCGGATGATAAAGCCCTGCTGTATGTCTCTGACCATGGTGAATCACTGGGTGAAAAAGGCTTGTACTTACATGGCTTCCCATATGCATTAGCGCCTAAAGAGCAAACCCATGTGCCTATGCTATTTTGGAGTAATAAACTGGCCGATACCCGCTTTAATCAATGTATCGAACAGCAGCGTAACCATGCTTTTTCGCACGATAACATTTTTGACACCCTACTTGGCTTAACTCATATACAAAGCATTGAATATCGCCCAGAGCAAGATATTTTTAATGCTTGCTCAACACAAAGCTAACGAAATAGAGATTTCAAACTATGCAATTTGATAGCACTAACAAACCCATTGGCATTAAACGTATCCTCCTCGCATTCAAAAACTCCCAACGAGCATTCACGTGGTTAGCAAAGCATGAGTCTGCTTTTAAACAAGAGCTGATACTGTTGGTCCTTGCCATAGCAGTGGTTTTTGTCTGGCAGATCAGCCTGTATGAGAAAATAATGCTGCTTGTATCAGTGCTATTTGTGATGTTTGCTGAAGTCGTCAATACGGCAATTGAAGCCGCCATAGACCGAATAGGCCTTGAAATTCATCCATTATCAGGCCTAGCTAAAGACTTAGGATCCGCAGCCGTACTGATTGCTCTAACAATTTGTGTGTTGGTCTGGGGCGGCGTGTTTATTAATAACCTAAGTTAGCTTACTTTTTTATCATCAGGGGTGTCATTACAAAGTGCACAGTGGCGCCCTTTTGATGAATGATATAAACGGGTTGCAATAAAAATGGCCGTGGCAATAAAAGACCAAAGTAGCGCAAAACCTAACGCGCTGAGTGTCTCGTGACCTTTTAAAATTTCTATCATAAATAATAAAATAGACACCAGCGTAAAAACTTTACCGGCTCTGATCACCCAAAATTTTGTACCCACAACTTACTCCTTTAGAAAAACTCCTTTGGAAGAATAAGTATAGTGCAAAATAAGAAGAACATACTAATAACTTAAAACAGGCTCAGACAATATCTGTACATTATTTTTAAACACCTCTAACAGCCCTGATGGCGAGTGTTCAGTACCAAGCGCAGTAACATGACAGACATAACGATAACCGTTGTTAGTAAAGGTATAAAAATGATTCCCTCCACTGCCATCAAAGCTTAATGTGCCCCCTGTGATCACCAGGCTTGGCTCATCTTGCATAGATTGATCCCTATTCCATGCCGCATAGCGGTATTGATGATCAGCCAATTCATCAATACGAATTAAATGCTTTTTTGTTTGCCACGTTAATATCGGCTTTGTGAATTCACGCAGGCTTTTGTGCAATGCTTGTTTTTGCTCGTCAATTAGCGCTTCGCGTTGTGCTTTTTCTGTCTCTGATTCATAGGGCACAGCCCAAATTGAGCCATCAAAATCCAGCCACAGTTTACCTGAATCAAACATAATGCCGCGCCAGCCCATCATTTCCCAATCATGGCGAATGTTGGAGTTAGCTATTTCTTCAACAAACTGTTTATCGAAAATTTGCTCAAACTTTTCTATAAACATTTGCTCATTTTCAATAGTTTGCAACGGCGCTTTGCGCTTTAGCGGGTAATGGACTCTTTTAGCAATGGTCGCTTTATCACCCGCCTTAAACGCAGCAACCACAGGTTTGACAATACTTATGTGCTTTGTTGCGGCAGCTGTTGAAAATGAGATAAAGCAACCTAAGAAAATGACCGCAAAATACTTCATTGTGTTCACTTTTATGGTTAAAAATTTGATTATTCAAAGCGTAACAAATTTTTGTATTTGCAGTACAGGTGCTATTGGAATAACAACTCAATCTCATCACTTTGGTTACCGAGCCTATCAATAGCAATTACCTTAATTACCTCTAATGGTCGTTGTCCTTCAGAGGCCGCAACAGAAATTACACTCTCCTCACTTGAGTAGATATGATATTGCCACTGCTGTGCATATTTTAGATAGACAAGTAACTGTGATACTTGCTCAGAATTAGAATGACTCCAAGTAAGATGGATGTCTTCGCCAACATAATTCATATCAACATTAACAGCCGCTAAGTGCGGCGCAGCTATCCACGGAGTTTCTGGTATTAATGCTTGATGCTGATAAACGCCTTGTGCAATCACATCACTCATCAATTGGCTGCCATCAAGTGCTGCTACATTCCAAAACACTGTACCGGGTGATGTTGATAAAAAACCACGATTAATCATGATTTGATTCACGACTTCATCAACGCCGGCCTCATCATATGAGCGTAACGCATTAATACCAGGCCACAGATGTCGTTCATGCGTATTCTGAGATTGCCACCAACTTAATAAGAGCGGGTAACTTTGTGCATACTGGTTTATTGGCCAATAAAGTTGCGGCGAAAAATAGTCAAGCCATCCTTCATTAAGCCAAAGCTTAGCATCAGCAAACAGCTTGTCATATTGATCCATCCCGCGAATAGTTTCAGGTTCACCAGGTCTATAGATACCAAATGGGCTTATGCCAACAAGTACATGAGGCTTCGATTGCTTTACTCGTTGATATAAGCGTTTAACGAACTGATTTACAGCTTCACGACGCCAATCACCTATCGAAAGTGCCCCGCCTTCAGCCACATATTGCCTGTATTGTTCAGCATCAGGAAAATCTTCATCGTTGTTGTAAGAAGGGTAAGGGTAAAAATAGTCATCGTAATGAATACCATCTAAATCATAGCTATCTACAAGTTCGGTTAATACATTTAATGTATGTGAAACCACGGCTTGATCGGTTGGTAAAAACCAATAGGTCTCATTTTTGAGTTTTACTACCTTATCATTCATTTTTTCAACAACTGAGTGTTCTGAAATTGGGCCCCCTATATGATGATGAGCACGATAAGGGTTTATCCATGCATGCAACTTTAAACCTCGTTTATGTGCTTGCTCTATCCAAAATTTTAATGGGTCATAAAACGGCTCAGGCGCTTTACCTTGCTCACCAGAAAGGTAATAAGACCAAGGTTCGTAAGAGCTTTGATACAAACTATCGGCTTGCGGTCGAACCTGAAAAATAACCGTATTAAAGTTATGTTTTTGAAGTGAATTAAGAATTTGAATAGCTTGTTCTTTTTGCTCTATCACTGACAGCCCGGGCTCATTAGGCCAGTTAATATTGGCAACAGTAGCAACCCATGCCGCACGAAACTCCCTTGCAACATGATCTTGATGGATGTTACCTAACAACTGCTTTTCAGTATTAGACATCTCCTTTATTTGTACGAAACTGCACGCACTCAAAACAAAGCACATTATCAAAGAGAAAACGTTTTTAAAGTACATTGTATACCCCACAAAAAAGGCACAACAAAGACTTGCTGTGCCTACATGTATCAGATTCAAAAGGAAAAATTAAAACTTCATTTGTGCGCCAAGTAAGAAACGACGACCATAATCGTGTATCGCTAATGGGCGATTTGCATCTGACATGCCAGTGCTATTGCCCGACGTTGCTTCTTGCTCTTCATCTGTGAGGTTAATTGCTTGGAATACAAGGTTTAAATCTTCATTAACATTGTAACTAATATTAAGATCATATTGACCAAAACCATCTTTATATTGGTTCAAACCAAGATAGTTAGTGTAGAAATACTCTGAACGATAAGTATAAGAAACACGGGCACTAAAGGTTGTGTTTTCATAATATACTGTCGCGTTAAAGGTATCTTCTGAATTATTAGGTAAAACGGCTTCTTCACCCGCCTCTTTTTGCTCCGCAGTTTGTTTTAACTGTGCATCTGAATAGGTGTAGTTTGTCTGTACTCCAAAGCCGTAAGGGAGTTTCTGCGTGTAGTTAACTTCAAAACCTGAGTTCTCACCGCCTAAACCGTTCAGAGGCTGGGTCACTAAAAAGTCACGAACTTCTTCCACGCCTGTATCAGGATCTGTCCAGGCCCATTGTTTTTCTATAGTGGCATTGGTTATGTATGAGTCGATATCTTTATAAAAATAAGCAAACGATAAAATAGATGATTCATTAAAGTACCACTCAGCAGATAAGTCATATTGAGTCGCACGGTAAGGCTTCAGGTTCGGGTTACCCTCAGAGCCTTTACAGCCTGTAGCTGCAGCACAATAACCACTTTTGCGGGCAGATAAGAAGTCATAATCCGGGCGAGACATGACTTTTGCCGCAGCAAAACGCACAACCACATCATCTGTAAAGTCGTAGTTGATATTCACACTCGGCAAGATATCATCGTAGCTATTAGAGCTATTGATATCTTGAATATTTTCAGGTGCAAAGCTGCGCCCTGTGTATTCAACAGAACGAGAATCTAGCTCTGTTTTCACAGCTCGAACTCCAAAATTACCGCGCCACTTATTATGATCGAACACCGCTTTTACATACCCTGCGGTGACGGTTTCTTCTAAATCGAATGTGTAATCAAGGTGTTCATATGGCGCTGTAGAAGGTGTTGTTGATGATATCCAATCAGCATATTTTGAATTATCAAACTGCCATAAAATTGCATTATCTGTCGAATCGCTTGCGAACATGCCTAAGTTAAATTGTTCACCATCTGATGATACTTTTGGATAATTCGCTTTTATTAAACTTGCAGCTTTTGAATGCTCTCGGTACTTAACCCCAGCCTTGATTGCTTTGAAGAAGTCACCATCTAATAGATACTCAAAATCTAGCTGCCCGTAAACTTCCTTTGAGTCGTTGTATATGTCATTTTTATGGTTGTAGTCTAAGCGATAATCATCAGCGCTTAAATCAGCGTCTAATGTTACATCTGGCGTTCCATTGTCTAATGTAAATGATGCGCTTGTATTTGCGTAATATTCTGAGTAAACATCACTTACTTCACCATCAGCCTTGCTATAACCTAGCTGACCTGTAACAGTGTAATTGTCTGCTTTATATGTCACTTTTAAATCGTGCGCTTGAGTTTTAAACTCCCCCTCATAACCTGCATTGCCATAATATCCTAAATTATTATGGGCCGGCAGATCGCCCGAAATCAAAGTGCCATCAACAATGACTGGATTTTCTACATTTGCAATGTTTTGCAAAATAAAGCCGCTTGAGTATGTTCCGTATGACTCATGCTCAGATTTTGAATATAAGTTATTAAAAACAAAATCTACGTTGTCATTAGCTGCATATTGAAACGTCAAAGTTGCGGTATCTAAATCACTATCACTTGCGTATCGGTTATAGCCTACCGCGCCAGGGTAAAACTCTGCGTTGCCATCTTGATCTGCATCGGTACTGCGATAGCCGAATCGAACTTCTTTGCTATCACGTTGGGTCGCAGTTTCTTTATGAACAAATCCTAGATTAAAACCAAAATCTTGTGCTTCATTTTTCCACGAATACAAACCAGAAAGGTACGGTTTAGTTTCTTCAGCATTTTCAAAATGATAAGCCTTAACAGAGAGCGCTGCGTAATTCGCTTCACTATCGAGCGGTTTACGAGTTTTTACAACAACGGTACCACCTATAGAGCCCTCATCAATGTCTGCTTCTGCCGACTTATATACTTCAAGAGTATCTACTAATTCAGCTGGTAGCAGCGAGTAGTTAAACCCTCGTGAAGGACGCGTAATTGAAGCTGAAGCAGTTGCTGAAGCAACGTTTTGCCCGTTTAACAAGGTAATATTTAAATGCGGTGCAGTACCACGAATACTAACTCGGTCGCTTTCACCACCTAGGTCTTTTTCAACTTGTACACCCGGAATACGCTGTAGTGCATCAGCGACAGTTTGATCTGGAAATTTACCAATATCTTCAGCAGAAACGGCATCAACTACACTGTTTGAAAAGCGCTTCATATTAATGCTTTTCTCAACTGATGCAGCATAACTTCTTACTTCAATCTGCTCGATATCTTCTTTAGTTGCTTTTTTCTTTTCTGGCAGTTGATCAGCTGCATAAACAGATACTGATGTACTTAAAACTAAAGTAGGAATAAGTGCTTTTTTAACACCAGCCGCTAGCGCTGAGAATTTTTTATTCATGGAACTGTAACCTTATAGTTTTTGTAAAGTGAGAGATTTTGTGACTACAAACTACATAAATGCTCTTAAGAACAACAATTGGTAACAACTTTATTGTTACAATGCGGCTACAATATTAGTAATAAATTATAAAATCAAGATATTTTATTCTGAAAATACGATTAGGGTAAAATATTTAATTCTCAACTTTTAAGCATTCACCACCCATAAAGAGATAAACTAAATACAATCAATACCTTGTTAGCAATGAAAAGAGAAGAAACAAAATCAAAGCTGCTTTTAAAGATTCATAGGCTGCCTTGATGTTTTAAAAACAGGGAATTAATTATTCCAAAACTAAATCAAACACAACATTGACACTTGCTCTGAAGGTAATCGATTCTTGTAAATACTTACCTTCTGGGACTGTATTAATACGTGAGCCCGTTACCATGATTCGTTCAATATTTGTGTTGCTGCCATAGCCAAAGTGACTACCTACTTCTTGTGATTGAATACTATACACCCGACCAAGTTTCGCTTCGAATGCGCTAGCAAGGCTACTTCCCTGCTGTTTGGCATTCGCTACTGCTTTATCAAGAGCGGCTTGCTCGTAATCTGAGGCTTTGCTTGATAAAAGTTGAATTTGCTCGATTTGATTGACACCCACTTTAAGCGCAAAGTTTAAAAAGCCATCCAAAAGGGAGAGTTGTTTAAGGCTGACTTTGACCTTGCGGGTAGCGCGAAAACCATCTTTAACTTGGTTATCGTTTTCGTCATAGCGCATGTTCGGCTCTACGAAAATTCGACCCGCAGAGATACTTTTTTCGTCTATTGAGAAATTATTTAAGCCCGCAAGGAGTTTATTTACTTGTTCATCGACTTGCTGCTTAGCCTGCACACTTTCAGCTTTAACAGTTTCAAATTCTAACGTGATGTCAGCCCTATCGGGGGCTGTACGCACAACAGCCTCACCTTTAACAACAATATGACGATTATCCGGCAGACTTGTTGCAGCCATCGCAGAACTGGAACACAAAACCAGCGGCAACAAAGATTTAAGCATCATAACCTCTCCTTAGAAAAAGTTATGATGCCTTGCTAGGGTGTGAATGTATAGCAATGTATGCTGTTTTTAAGTGTAAATAGTTGCGAAGAAAGGAAAATAATCAATGAAAAGCTAACACGGCATATTATGACAAGTTGCTAAAATATGCCGTCTTTTTGAAGATTTGCTTAGTGAGCTAGTACGCTTAGCCACTCATCTGGGTTTGCTAAAATGAACTCAAATATATCGTTATTATTTAAAGTTATGCGAATTCCATCTGCTGTGATTGGCAAAATACCCGCGCCTTTACCTGAACACTTACCAACGTTATTGATTTGCGCTCGTGAAAATGTGTATGGGCCTAAGCCTAGCTCTTTATTAAACGGTTCAAAAGCAATGTCTTGTTCAGTAACTACAAGCTTACCATCCGCTTTTGCGACACCCGATTGAATAGTTGCTGCTGACTCTTTAACTGTGTGTGCGTGCATATCCTTTACTCCACTTAACATATGAGTGTTAGTCTACACTCAATGAAACCTTAAAATTGCGTACCAACTTAAGATACAGCAAGTACAAAAAAAGTACAGTAGAGTTAGTTAATTTAAAACATTATCTTTTAAAATAGTTATTGTTCACTGATCTGTAGTTTATTGTTAAATCGCACATAAACGATTGCTCCACCCTCAGTCTTTAGCTGATGTTTAAAACCGGCAACTGACGAGAAGTAACTACCAGCCTCAATTTGTTTTGCTTCACTATGTTCAACAGATCGGTAGTTAAGCTCGCCGCTGATCAAAACTGCGCGTAATGAACCTCTTTCACTTGTTAATTGCCCATTAAAACCCGCATCAAGTTTAACTAAAACACCTTGTTGATTTTGTTTTTGCCAAAGAGGGGTAAGGGTAACATTTTTAGAGTCTAATGACGTTAACTCATCACTATTGAACCATACCATGTTGTCTGAATGAAGATTGAGTGAGTGCTCGCCATTATTAAACTGCGCCTTAGAAGGCTTAACCAAATAAGGCCCTTCATCGATTTCAAGGTATATGAGATTGGTCTCAGCCTTAGCAGCTGTTATGTGATTTTGCCCTGCAGGTTGCGTCCAAAATGACCCTGTTGCCATCCAATCCAATTCTGCATTTGGGTCATCATTATGCATCAGTCCTTTAATGACAATGCCACGGTATGAAATATTATGAATATGCGCAGGAGATGAAAAGCCCGGTTTAAAGCGCACTAGCATACCGGTTGCAGAATCTATTGTTCTGTCGCCCCATAAGTTTGCTGCGCCAGGGCTTTTGTCACCACGTAGAGGGTTTAAATATCCCCAGTTTACGGACTCTACGGGGACAAGTTCAGACTGGGGATTATCCAACCTTTTTTCATCAGCAGCGGCTGAAAATGCAGCAATAAGTACTACACTTGTTGTTAGTGATAATAGCTTTAACATATTAAATTTCCTCTAATAGCAAACCCAAGAGAACTCTCTTGGGGTTACAAATCTTGTTGTTAGCACAGTACTAATTTATTTCTTGTACCTTCATCACTAACTCCGGCCAATTACGCTGATTTTCTATGTCATGCTCAAGGCCTTGCTCATCGGCAATAGTGAAGCGCTTAATTGCAGGTGTTTTACTGGTTGCTTGATATAACCAATATGCTTCTGCTTTTAATGCCTCCGCAATTGGCTTATCAATTGATTCATATACCATTTGTTTGCATGCATTAATTGATTCAGCAGGAAACTGAGCAATTCGGTTTGCTAGCGTATCAACGTATTCATCAATCTCATCGGGGTTAAGCGCTTTATTAATGGTACCCATGCGCTCAGCCTCATCTGCATCAAAATCACGGGCACTCAAAATAATTTCTAAAGCACGACCTAAACCTGTCTGGCGAGCCATTCTTGAAGTACCGCCACCACAAGGTAAAATACCCATACCAACTTCCATTTGCATAAATTTAAACTTACCACGAGCTGCAAATCGCATATCAAGCGCTAGCGCTAGTTCATGGCCACCACCGCGTGCAAAACCTTCTAGTTTTGCTATTGTTGCCTGCGGCACTTTACTTAAGCGCTCACAAATTGATTGTAAGTCCAGCAGCTTCGCTTCATCGCGTGAAACAACTTCAACTGACATATCTTTCAATAGTTCAGTATCATAGTGGCAAACCCAAATTTCAGGGTTTGCTGATTGAAAAATAACAACTTTAGTGTTTTTATCTCGCTCTAAACGCATTGCTAAACTATTTAAATCAGCAAGCATTTCTTGGCCCTGAACATTAACTGGCCCAAAATCAAACGTAACAGTTAATACACCACCAGACTGAGTGGTCGTGAATGTTGTAAATCCTTCGTATTTCATAATTATCCCTAGTGTTTTTATTGGTTGCGGCTGTAAAAAAGCTATCGTAAAAATAAACTCTAAATTTTTACATCTAGACGAGTTAAAACTTCGTCCATCGCCATAATCAAAGTAGTATTTTTTGCTGTATCAAACGCATCTGGATGTGGGTTCGAAAATGCACCAATATCATTATCAAAATAACGGCCAGTCATACCTGTAAATTGGTCACTTAACGCAGCCTTAACTAAAATATCAGCCCCGATAGCCAAATTTTTTCCTTGTGAACCATATGCTTCCTTAACCATTTTGCTTCCTAAAAAAGAGGCTGGATTAACTGCCACTAAAGAAGGAGTATTGTCTGCCCATTGTTTTGCCAATTGTAGCGTCCACATAGTTAGCGCTAATTTACTTTGCGCATAAGCACTGCTATCAGACAATGCTTGCAAGCCTTTAAGTGCTGCAATACTAACCGGTGCTTGCGCCGCTGAAGATAGGTTCACTATGCGACTATTTTCATTCATAAGAGCAGATAAAGTTTTGGTCAAAATATAAGGCGCAATCGTGTTCACTAAAAAGCGTACATCTAGATCTCCCTCGCCTAGGTTATTTGCTATTTTAAAAACGCCAGCATTATTGATCAGTACATCAATATGTGAATATTTAGCTTTGACCTGATTGGCTAATTCAACCACCTGTTTTAGCTCTGATAAGTCAGCTAAAAACGTATCAATTTTTGCACTGCTATAAAGCGCCTCTATCAACTCTTTTGCTTGTAAAAGCTTTTGCTGGCTACGACCATGAAGTAAAAGCGTATGACCTAATGAAGCAAGTTTTTTTGCCGTCTCAAGGCCAATGCCATCTGTAGCGCCTGTTAATAAAATTGTTTTAGGCATACATAATGATTCCTTTTAATAAGGGGTCAGTGAAGTTAGTCAAGCAAATAAATTCATCACTGCTATGCAGTTGATAAATAAGGCTTACTTTCACATATAAAACTCTCCCCTTTAGTTGCATTTGTCATGTTTAGTTTTACAAATAAAGCTTAAGGCTTTGGATAAAACGAATAAATAACGTATAAAAAGAATCAGAATTCTGATTTTCGAGATAATTGATGGACACTAATTGCATTAAACTATTTGTGTTAGCGGCTGAGACACTCAACATTAGTGCTGCAGGCGAGCAGCTGGGCCTTACTCCATCTGTAGCAAGTGCCTGGTTAGCCAAATTAGAAATGCAAGTTGGAGCAGACCTATTCCACAGAACGACAAGGAAAGTAACTTTATCACTTGCTGGCATGGAGTTTTTACCTTATGCCAAAGAGATCCTTGCTCAACAAGAAGCCGCGCTTGCAACCTTAGGACAAGGTAACCTTAATATTAGCGGAACATTGAGGTTTGCTGCATCAAGTACGTTTGCGCAGCGCTTTATCATGCCTATTTTGCCAGAATTCCTAGACCGCTACCCAGATATAAACCTTGAACTCATGCTCTCAGATGGCCAAGTTAAATTAATTGAAGGAGGGTTTGATCTAGCACTGAGAAACCTCGCTGTGGAAGATAGTAGCTTGATTTGCAGACGCCTTGCCAAAGACACTCGGATATTGTGTGCCTCACCAGACTACTTGGCTCGTAATGGCACTCCGAGGAATCCTGAAGAGCTTATCCGACATCAATTATTAGTGTTTTTAAATACCAAACCCCGCAAGTTAATTACCCCTAATTGCAGCGATCATTTTAGTTTTCCACCTGAAAAAAGTAAGCCACGCATTTTGTGTGATGATGGCGCAAGTATGCGTATAGCAGCAAAAGCTGGCGTGGGTATCTGTATGAGTTCATTGTGGAATATTCATACTGAGCTAGAAGCAGGTTCTTTAATTCGAGTTTTACCTGATTATCAAATAAGTGATAACAGCGCTATCTGGCTTGTATACCCGAAATCAAATGTACTTACGGCTAAAGTAAGAGTTCTTATAGATTTCTTAGTCGAAAAAATAGGTAACTCGCCAGAATGGGAAACGATAAATAAAAAATAATTACTCTATTATGAGCACCCTGCACGATTTAATAGCAAAAACTAATACCTATGCGCTTAATTAGGTAGACTATTTTGAGGCAATAAAACCTCGTTGATAACAAAGCAAAAATTTCATTATTTAGTTATTTTCGGCAATTGCTCCCGCATTGCTCTCCCTTCTGTATCCATGCAGTCGAAAATCAGAAACTCTTAACACAGGTAGCAATAGCCTTACATAAAACATAATTAAGTATTATTAAATAATGATATAGGTAAAACTTAAGTAATAAAAGTCACGGATTGTCTTTTTAAATGCTATGCTTAGAGTTACTAATTAGTAGGTACAAGACTCATGACTCAATCGCTAAAGAAAACTCAAACAAGGCTGAGAGTAAACGCGGTAATTGTTATTATATTAGTCATTCTGCTAACAGTGACTTCATTATTCTTTTACAAGCATGTTGATAACCAATGGCGTGATTATTCCAATACTGCAAGCAACGTTTATGTTTTACATGACACCTTGGTGCAAAGGTTAGGATATGGTGGCTTTATACACCACTTTAAAAATCTAATTTTAAGAAAAAATGTTGATCTTTACCTCCCTAGTATAAAAAAAGAAATTTACGAAATAAAAGTAATACTAGAAAAGCTAGAAGCTGTAGAAAATTACGACAAGCAAGCTCTCGGCGGTGTAAGAACGACCCTAGCTAATTATGAGGAAAAGCTTGATTTAGCGCTCAAAATGATTGAACAAGGCGCTTCTAGTGAAGCTATTGACGACATTGTAAAAGTTGATGATGCGAAAGCCCTTGCAGCCCTATCTGACTTTGAAAGCCACGTAAACACCATGCTTAAGAAAAAGAGTGCGGCGATAAATGAAAACTTTAAATTTGCATATACAGTTCATATTCTGACGATTGTACTTTTGGCTGGTATTTTGCTCTTTTACTTTAAAAAGCTATCTACCTCATATAAAGAGCAACAAGCTTTAACTGATCAAGCATTAGAAGGGGCAAGAATTAAATCAGAATTTCTTGCTAATATGAGTCATGAAATTAGAACCCCCTTAAATGGTATTATGGGTTTACTACAAATCCTGCAACCTAATGTTCAAAAGCCCCAAAACATAGAAATTGTCTCAAAAGCTCTTTTTTCATGCCGATCATTACTTACTATTATTAATGATATTTTAGACTTTTCTAAAATGGAAGCGAACGAGCTTACAATCGAAAATGTTAACTTTTCTTTGATAAAAATAGTTGAATCTATAAATTCTGATTTTTTACCTATCTGTAACGAAAAGTCTATCGAGCTAAACATTGATATAGACAAAAATGTCGAAAATATATGGATTGGTGATCCTGTTCGTATTAGGCAAATAATTTTAAACCTAGTTTCTAACGCTGTGAAATTCACAGAGCAAGGTGGTATACAAGTTATTGTAAAGAAAAAAGTAAAAAACTTAATCCCAGGTATCGAGTTACAAGTATTAGACACAGGAATAGGTATGAGTGAAGAAGGTTTGGCAAATCTTTTTCAACGCTTTCAACAGGCTGATAATAGTATTACACGCCGCTTTGGCGGTACAGGCCTTGGCATGTCAATAACAACAAACTTAATTAAACGGATGGGAGGTACTATAGACGTTGATAGTAAATTAGGTGAAGGCACACGCTTTACCATATTTTTACCGCTAGAAATAGCAGAGCAGCAGCAAATCATAGAAAGCCCACATATAACTGATGTTCCCAATCTTGAAGGTAAAACAGTTCTAATTGCTGAAGATAACCCACTTAATACTATGGTCATTCAATCCTTAATGGCCGAAACAAATGCCAATGTTCAGTTTGCCAAAGATGGTCTAGAGGCTATAGATTTATTTAAAAAAATAAACCCTATGCTCGTTCTTATGGATATCCAAATGCCAAAAATGGGGGGGATTGAAGCCTGTGCACACATTCGAGCATTAAACCCTACGACTCCGGTAATCGCGTTAACAGCAAATGTCATGAAAGAAAATATTATAGAATACAAGAACTGTGGTTTTTACTGCCATGTTGGTAAGCCCGTTGAAAAACATCTACTCTTTGAAGCCTTAAATAATGCCATTTCACAGCACAACCAAAACTTATCTGATTAATAAAAACGGCCCCATAATTAGAGAACATGACTCCAGCACTAACAGTTTAAATCCCAACAGCTAGTGTCTGAGAAATGATAAAAAGACACCCATGTTTAAAGATAATTAATCACCTACTTTAGAGAGGACTAGAGACATCGCGTAATTAGACACCCACTTTTGGTAAAATTAGCATATCAATTGCATTTGACTTAGCGAAAAAGATCGCTCATAGTCGAAAAAATCATCAATACACATAAAATCTAATAATAAACACATCTAATTTGCTTGTAATGAAACTATATAGAGGAAGCTTGCAATGCCTTTCCTCAACAAAACCAAGCTTTAATAAATTAGAGAGTAGCAATTTATTATAAAATGCTATGCAAATGTGGGGAGTGCATTATGAATCGCAAGTTAAAATTAATTTATCGTATTATGTTAGCCTCAAAAGTTAACAACTCTAATAAAGAAATTTCTATTGATAACCTAAAACAGAACTGCTGTCTTTCTGAAACCGAACTACTCAACATACTAAAAGAGCTAGAAATAAAGAAACTTATATGTTGGGATTCTGGCAAGTCAACATTTATGATTTCGAGTTAACTTACTAGTTTTTAAAGTATAATCAACCTAAGATTACTTGCGAAACAAATTGTCAATTGTTTAACGAAAAAGTGAATAAACTACTTTCTGTTTCTCACTCTTTAGAATTACAGCTAAGCTTATAGTGTTCAACTCATGGAGGAGAAGAGCATGGCAACCCCTCGTAGAAACTTAATTAGCGTTTCAAACACGCCTTACTATCACTGTATTTCACGCTGCGTTCGTCGCGCTTATTTGTGCGGGCAAGACCCACTAACAGGTCGTTCGTATGAACACCGGCGCGATTGGGTTGAAAAGAAACTACTTCAACTTGGTCGTATATTTTGTATTGATATTTGCGCCTACGCGGTTATGAGTAACCATACTCATCTAGTACTTCATATTGATATAGCAAAAGCAAAGCGTTTGAATAATAAAGCGATTCTGATTAGATGGCACAAGTTATTTAAAAGTACATTCCTTTGCCAACGATTCTTAAATGGCGAATTGCTAACACAAACCGAGCTCGCTGCGGTTAATGCCAGAGTAAATTTATATCGAGAACGGCTCAGCAGTATTAGTTGGTTTATGCGCGTTCTTAATGAGAGTATTGCACGACAAGCAAATCAAGAGGATGAGTGCAAAGGACGCTTTTGGGAAGGTCGCTTTAAATCACAAGCTTTACTTGATGAAGCAGCTCTTGCAGCTTGCCTTGCTTATGTAGATTTAAATCCTGTTAGATCAAAAGCGGCTGATTTACCTGAGCAATCTGACTACACCAGTATTAAATCTAGAATTAATGCAGCTCAAAATAATAAGCAACCGAAATCACTTATGCGCTTTGCAGGTAAACCACGTAAACATACGCCTAAGGGACTACCATTTGAGCTCAAGACATATCTGCAACTTGTAGATTGGACAGGCCGCTCAATACGAGAAAATAAGCCTGGGAACATCCCAGAAAATGCGTTACCAATACTTGAAAGACTAGATATTTGTACTGACAACTGGCTTACACTCACCACTTCCTTTACTCGCTCGTTTAAAAATACGGCTGGTAAAGAGCAAGCTATAACTGCTTATGCAAATCACATGAAACGAAAACGAAGAAGCTCTATTAGCACTAGTCGTGCACTATTTGCCTAAACCGAAACTCGAAAATGTTTAAAGTGGTCTGCCTTTGAGCTAAGCTTGCCCAAATCAGGCGCTAATCAGACAATGTCTACAGAATCACCTAAACATAACATTTATCTGTAAATTAATTTAGAACGACTAAGCAAGTCGGCTTTAAAATTAGTTATTAAAATACCTACAAAAGTGGGTGTCCGAATAACTTTATTACCTGTACCTAACCAGCTGTGTCATCTTCAATCAAATCATCAAAATTGAGCCTGAATTTATATTGTCTAACTTGGGTGCCTAGATAACCTTAAAGTGGATGTCTTGATAACTTAAGAAATAAAAAGCTCAAAGAAAGTTAGATTAATACAAGAATAAAAGATTGGTTCTAAAAAAATTTAAAAGGAATTTAAATGAAATAAGTCACCCAAATAGAATTTTGGGTGGCAGTCTTACCAGCCGCATCTCGGCACACACGTCACACGCTGTGGCTGCTCCCTTCCGGGCCTGACCAGGTTCACCTGCTAGTGTTGCGAGAGGACCAATAAGACTACCATTGAGGGCCTTGTTTGGCGCGGGAGGGATTATCTCTACTTTTAGCCAGTTATTCAAGGGGTATTCGAAAAAGAAAGTGCGATTGCATACTTGGTATACAATCGCACTGTCATTAAGGGGGTTATCGCTTACTTTTCAAGTTCAGCTTTAATGTTGCGCAGCGCGGCTTTCACTTTTTTCATATTTTCTGGGCCCATACGCAGCAGTTGTTTTTGCGCATCGGGTAAGTTTTCCCACTCAGAGTAAGCATATTGATAAGTAACTGAGTTACGAACGAGTGGCATATCACCTTTTGGCTCTGGCGTATCAAGCAGTACATCAATCGCTTCTTCTAACGTGCCTGTGAATGCATCACCTTCGTAACCAATTTCTGCATAAGCTTCACTGATAAGGGGTTTATATTCATCATACATACGAATAACTTGAGCAGCGCTTAAGCTAGTAAATAGTTTTACGTAAGGTGTATAGCGCTCATAGCTATTTGGGTCGATTGTTAAAATATCGCCCTCGATAACTTTAAACGACTCTTTAGGGCGTTCTACAGGTGCATGGCTAACTGCCACTTTACCTTTTGCGATGTTATCAACGTACACAACACCACGGCGAATAAGATCATCAGTCACCATTAAGCTCATCACTTGGTCGCTTAGTAACTCATCCATGCGAGCAACAACCACTTCATCGCTTTCATTTAACGTTGGTAGTGGCTCAACTTCTGGAACTGGCTCTGGAGTGCGCTCTGGTGCAGTATCTACAACAACGGGCTCTGGCTCTGGCTCAGGCTCTGAAACTTCAGGTTCTGGGTCAGGCTCTGGCTCTTGATACTCAACAACTGGCGCTTGTTCGCTAACAATGTCTTCAACAACTTGCACTGGTTTATCTTCAGGCTTCAATAATATAAACGCTGCCACACCAGCAACAAGGATAAGCACAACCACCGCAAAAATCAGGTTGTTATTTGATGAACCCTTTTGTACTTCAGGCTCTGACGAATGCTCTGACATAGACACTCCCTTAAAAATAAAACAGATAAAAATACGAAAAAACCATTTAGCCTTGAGCTAATCTTTGCTTCTTCTAGCTTAAAGACTTACAGTTGATAAATAAAGTAAAGACGCACAACTATTTAAATGCAACCATGAGCAGTAAGTTAAAAAAAACACAACACTCTAAAATCGCTTTATTACTAACAGGTGGTGGCGCGCGAGCGGCTTATCAAGTTGGTGTGCTTAAAGCGATAACGCAAAGCATGCCTCGTACAGCACCGCTGCCCTTTACTATTATTAATGGGACATCAGCTGGGGCAATTAATTCCGCTGCATTAGCATGTTATGCATCGTGTGCACATTTAGCATGCAAAAAACTTGAATGGGTTTGGAAGAATTTTTCGACCTCTCAGGTTTATAAAAGCGACTTTTTAAGTGTGTTTTTGCATATTACCCGCAACATGCTTACAAGTTTTCAATCTGAACATATAAATCACCCACCAGCGAGTTTGCTGAACAATAAGCCGCTGCGAAAACTGTTGCACGAAATACTCGATTTATCGCGTATCGAACGAAACCTGCATAAAAACTACCTAGATGCACTATCGATTACTGCTTCGAGCTATACCACAGGTGACTCTGTGGCATTTTTTCAGTCACTTACACAAAAGCCGTGGCGCAGAGCAAAACGTGAAGGACAAGCAACCCGCATAAATGTTGAGCACTTAATGGCGTCGAGTGCCATACCTATGGTGTTCCCAAGTGTGAATGTGTATAACCACTATTTCGGCGACGGCTCTATTCACCAACTTTCGCCACTGAGTCCGTCGGTTCATTTAGGTGCTGAAAAAATCTTTATTATTGGTGTTGATGAACCAAAAGAATTGCATCCGCCGGGTTATCAGCCTCATTACCCTGGCCTTTCCAATATTGCTGGTCACTTACTCGATAGCGTCTTTACCGACACGCTACAGTCTGATTTAGAGCGTTTGCAACGTATCAATCGCACGCTGAGCCTATTACCTGCCCGTGACAAACACCAAGAGCTTAAACAAATCGAAACTTGCGTGATCAATCCATCGCAAAACTTTAATGCAATCGCAGCTCAGTTTTATGATGACATGCCCATGGCAATTAAGGTGTTACTACGTATGATTGGTGTTAAGAAACGTTCGCAATCGAGTTTAACAAGCTACTTACTGTTTGAAAAACGTTATACCCAAAAGCTCATAGAAATTGGCTACCAAGATGGCCTTGAAAAGCTACCTGAAATTCGTAAATTTTTAGAGTTGGAGTAGCTAATAGCTACTCCATACCGTCGAGTAAAAACCTCTCTACCCGCTCTACTCGGCGAGGCTTACCTTGCAACACTAAAATATCGCCTGCTAATAAAATAGTTTGTGATGAAGGCGCGTCAATTTCACGGTCTTGTCGGCGCAGCGCTCTAACCGACACACGGCGCTGCTCAAGTTTAAGCTCACTAATTTTCTGATTAACCGCATAAGCGTGTTCTGGCAGAGCTATAACATGTAAATACTCAAGCCTATCTGAACTGGCCTCTTCACCATCGAGTTTATCGCCAGTGAAAAAGCCATTTAAGAACTTATAACGGTTGCGCCGCTCTTTACTAACACGGCGTATGATCCGTGTCATCGGCACACCAGACATATAAAGTACATGCGAAACTAACATTAAACTTGCTTCAAGGGTTTCTGGTACCACCTCAGTAACACCGAGTTCTTTAAGCGTTTCCATTTCGGTATCATCGCGCATTCGTACCAATATCTTTACATCAGGTGCTATTTGTTTGATGGCATCAACAACTATTTGCGTTTGCTCAAAATCGGTAAAGGTAATAATCACCAACCTTGCACGCTCAACGCCCGCTGATTTTAAAATATCTTTTTGATTCACATGGCCAAATATAACCGGTTCACCAGCCGCTTTCGCTTCTTGCAATAAGATAGGGTTACTTTCGACCGCGACGTATTCAATTGCTTCTGGCTTTAAAAAGCGCGCAACAGTTTGCCCTACACGGGAGAAACCACAAATAACGACATGATTTTGATACAAAGGGCTACTTGTCGCGGGCTGTTGCCAGTACTGTCCTGCATGGCTTAAAAGGCCAAGTTTTTTGAGAATAAGCGGTGTTTTTTCAATTAAGTAAGGCGTTAGCGCCATCGAAAGCACGCCAACTGCAATTAAAAACGAAGCTTGCTCTGAGCTTATCAGCAAATGCTGCGAAGCAAGTGCAATTAATACAAAGCCAAATTCTCCCATTTGCCAAAGCATAATACCCGCTGATACCGCATCTTGCTTACGCTCCCCCATCACTTGCGCAGAAATAGCAAGCACCGCAATTTTAAATAGCAATAAGCCAATTAATACCGCGATGATCCAGTACCAACTATTAAGTACATAAAGCACATCTAGCTGCATACCAACAGTCACAAAGAATAGCCCCATTAATATATCGCGAAATGGTCTAATATCGGCTTCAAGTTGGTGACGATAGTGACTTTCACCCAGCATCATGCCGGCTAAAAATGCGCCTAACGCCATCGATAAACCAAATAGGTAAGTCAAGCCTGCGGCAAACAAGGCAACCAATAAAGTCGTTAGCATAAATAGCTCATCGGTTCTTACCAGCGCTATTTCGCTAAACACTTTAGGCAAAATCCATTTACCTATGCCGAACAATAAAATACACACTAAAGCACCTTTAGTAAGTGCAAAAGCCAATGCACCGGCAATTTCTTCAGAGCCACTTTGGGCTAGCAAGGGGTAAACAATGAGCAGAGGGACAACAGCAATATCTTGAAACAGCAACACCCCTATTGCCAACTGGCCGCGGCGCTGGTTTAAATCTCCAGATTCTTTAAGTAGCTTCACCACCACCGCCGTTGAAGACAGCGCCATTAAACTAGCAATAGTAAAACTGTTTAAAAGGCTGTGCTCTAGCAGCAGTAAAATTAGCATAAACACTATACTGGTCACCACGACCTGTAAGGAGCCAAGGCCAAATACAATATTGCGCATTGCCATTAAACGCGGCAATGAAAACTCAAGCCCTAAGCTAAACAGTAAAAACACAATGCCGAGCTCAGCAACAAAGTGCATTTCATGGCTTTGCGCCATCCAGCCAATACCATGACTCCCTGCCAATACGCCTGTCGCAAGATAAGCAAGAATGGGTGGTAAACCAATTCGCTTGAAAAACCAAACAAATAATACGGCAGCGACAAGCAAGCCAAACACTTGGATCAGCACATTTTGCAAGCAATCAACTCCCTAGACTTGGTGACAAAACTGGTTTCTCTTTTAAATATAGCAACCTTCTGTTTTTCGGCCAGTTTAAAAATATGGCACAAATCTCGCTAAATGGGAGTATCTAAACACTCCGGGGGGAGAATTATCATGGAAAATGTCCATATTTTGACGCAGCGGGTGTCTGCGCGAGGCGAGTTTCTGCCGTTTTCGGCAGAGCATTACCGAATAAATGAAACAAATAGCCCACACGATTTGGTCGCAAAGTTACAAACCACGTTATCAATCGAAGAAATTTTGACTATTTTTGCCGAGCACGCAAAGCAACTAATTAATTTATCTGGCTTACAGTTCCAATCTGCACTCGGAGTGTCACAAAGCGCAGGCAGCGATACCAGCCAAACACCGTACTCTTTTGATTTAGATATCGAAAGTGAACGCTTAGGGCAGCTAATTTACTTTAGTCAGTTCCCTATGGGTAAAGCGATTGAAGCAAAATTAAAGCAGCTCCATACAGCCCTCGTTTACCCATTACGTAATGCGCTTATGTACACCCGCGTATTACGTTTAGCGACTAAAGATGCGCTAACAGGCTTAAATAACCGTAGTCAATTTAATGACAGCTTGGCACAAAAGCTAGAACGTTGCCGCCGTCAACATCGCCCATTTAGCTTAATGTTGCTTGATTTAGATAACTTTAAACAAGTAAACGATAACTTTGGTCATAAAATTGGCGATGATGTGCTGCAAGAATTTGCCAATGTATTACGCAGTAGTGTTCGCGGTACCGACTCAATTTTCCGCTTTGGTGGAGATGAGTTTGCATTGCTAATTGACGATCCTGAATTTACCACTAATAAAGTGATTGCCGATCGCATTATGAGCTTAGTTGCTAGCTCAGGATTGATGGCTCAATATGATGTTACATCAAGTATTGGTTATACACTCGCCAATAACCAAGACTGCGAAAACGAAGTGTTTGCCCGTGCTGACAAGGGCCTTTATAAGGCAAAAGCAGCAGGAAGAAACTGCGCAAGAGCTTACTAATTGAGTAAAGCCTAGCATCCCCCGCTAGGCTTTTTTGTTTATAAGTTTATAACCAAATAATACTAACCAAAAACCAGCGAAGAAGCCGCTTAATAAGTAAAGCAAGGCAGCCATGGTGGTAAGGGGCGATACCATCACTAAAGCCAAAGGCGTTAGCACGCCCAATATAAAGAAAATACCGCCTTTACCTGACCAGTAACCGAGTAGCAATAACGAGCAAACAAGGCCGCCAGCAAGCGCATAAAAAAGTGTGTTTATTGTCAGTTCTGTATAAGCAAAACCAGCAATAACAGCCACTAACACCGACAGCAAAAAGCCAAGTGGTGCTTTATTAACTAGTGATAAACCAACATGTGGTTGTTCACTCATAAAGTGTCTCCCATAGAATTCCATCATCAACACTGTGCTGCTCACTAACAAAGTAGCCAACAACTTGCACAAGTTGATCGTTATAAAAAATAAGTGGTGTCTGCGCACGTAACCAAGGAGCTACTTTGGCATCTTTAAACCAATGCTTTAAGGTGTTTGAGCCTGGTTTATGCAATGGTTTGATACGCGCTTGCGGCCTATTAAATTCAACCCGTACATGCTCATCCTGCTGTGGCTTTCTAATACCCTTGCCCTGTTTCACGGTCAGCTTTCGGCCATCTGTCAGTACAATGCTCTGCAAAGTTATATCCATCGCCTCAGGTATTGCCTGCTCTTTCACAAAGTACCAATGCTGCTGATGACGACGAACATCACCGCTTTGCAAACAAATTTTTAGCTGGGCATCGGCTTTGGCCGTTAAACCTTGCTCAATAATTTGCTGTAGTTGATTTTCTGAAGGCAGTTGATGGGTAAACTGATTCAGCCACGCACGCACAAGGTTTGCTTGTCTAGGCTGGCTAAAGGGCGCAATTGCCAGGCAACTTAAGCCACCCTGCGCATTTTGACACTGTGCAAGGTCACTTTGCGTATATTCATCAAGTAGCGATTGCTGTTTCTGCAACAGTCGAATACTACGCGCTGCACTTTTTTCAAACCCTTGAAAACGCTCCGTTAAAATCGGCAGAACCTGATGACGTAAAAAATTACGGTCAAAGCGTTCATCAACATTTGAATCATCGGTGATATGGGTAATAGCAAATTCATCAGCAAACTGTTCAATTTGCTCACGAGTAATATTAATCAGCGGTCTAAAACACACACGCCCAGATGCTAAAAAGCGCTGTTGTTGCATTGACGCTAAACCCTGTAAGCCTGAACCGCGTTTTAGCCGAAGTAAGAAGGTTTCAAGTTGATCATTCAAGTGCTGGCCAAGTAATAATACGCTACCTGACATACAGTTTTCGTCGAGGGCTTGGTATCGTGCCTCTCGCGCTTGTGCTTCGAGTGAAGTACGCGAGCGCTGATGAATTTCAACCTGCACCGCTTTAAATGCCACATCGAGTTCTTCACATAGCGATTGGCAAAATCCTTGCCATTCAGAGGCATGCTTACTCAAACCATGATTAACATACACAGCTTCAAGTTTAAGTTCTGAGTGTTGCTGTTGAGCTCGCTTCATTAAATGTAACAATACAACCGAATCAACACCGCCAGATAAGGCAACGCTAAAGCAACTTTGCTGAGCGTTCAGCAAAGGCTGCAATTGTGCTAAAAAATGGTGGTATAAATCTGATGTTTGCATTAAAAACCAATGAGTATACAAGCGTCTGTGTTATCGGCATTATAAAACAAAAAAAGCCGCAAAAGCGGCTTTTTTCAATTTTAAGCTGTGTTTAGCAATAGCCAAACGACATTAAACGTTTGTAACGCTGATCAAGCATTTCATCTAGTGAAAGGCCTTGTAAGTCAGCTAGGTCACGCTTAAGTTGGTTTTTAAGGTTACGCGCCATCGCATCGTAATTACGATGTGCACCACCTAGCGGCTCATCAATGACGTTGTTGATTAAATCAAGCTCTTTAACACGTGCAGCTGTTACACCCATTGCTTCTGCAGCTAATGGTGCTTTATCTGCACTTTTCCATAAGATTGATGCACAACCTTCTGGTGAAATTACAGAGTAAGTGCTGTATTGCAACATGTTAACGCGGTCGCCCACACCAATTGCTAATGCACCACCAGAACCACCTTCACCAATAACAGTACAGATAGTTGGTACTTTTAACGCTGCCATCACTTTAAGGTTACGTGCAATTGCTTCACTTTGACCACGCTCTTCAGCACCAACACCCGGGTATGCACCTGGGGTGTCGATAAAGGTCATGATAGGCATTTTGAAACGCTCAGCCATTTCCATTAGGCGTAATGCTTTGCGGTAACCTTCTGGCTTCGGCATACCAAAGTTGCGTTTAATTTTTTCAGCCGTGTCACGTCCTTTTTGCTGGCCAATAACCATCACTGGTTGACCTTCAAAACGTGCAACACCACCTAAAATAGCTGGGTCGTTAGCAAAAGTACGGTCGCCTGCTAGTTCGTCAAATTCCGTGAAAATGCGCTCGATGTAATCACGAGTATAAGGACGCAACGGATGACGGGCTAACTGAGAAACCTGCCAAGCACCTAATTCAGAGAAAATTTTCTCTTTCATTTCAGCACTTTTCTCTTTTAATCGACTGACTTCCTCTTCTAATCCAAGGTCTAATTCGCCAGCGCGGCTTACATTTTGTAATTCTTCAATTTTTGCTTCTAATTCTGCGATTGGAAGCTCAAAATCAAGATAATTGAGGCTCATGCTCTAAACTACCTAATTAATTAAATTCTAGTTCTACATCTTGCGCCGCCATCAGCGATAACTTATGAATTAAGTCATCACTCGGCGTAACACACCATTCGGTTCCTAAGGTAATCTCAGCCAACGCATCCGGACGTTGATAGAATACTTTAATAGGACAAGTACCAAACTTATAAGGTTCCAGTACTTTTTGTAAATTATCGAAGAAGTTCGCCTCGATCTGCACCATGTTCAAGGTCATTTTAATCGCTTTTATACGTTTTTCACGTGCCTGTGCGATGGTGCATATGTCTCTAGCGGTCATTGTAATGCCACCGGAGAAGTTATCAAAGCTGACCTGTCCAGATATTACCAAGATATTGTTTACTTGCAGCAAATCTTGGTACATTTCAAACTGTTCTGGGAATAAGCGTACATCAATACGGGCACTCTTGTCATCTAAAGTTACAAGACCCCATCGATTTCCCTTTTTGTTTATCAAGGTACGAGCAGAAATCACTAAGCCTGCAGCCGTTGACTGCACATCGCGGTTAGTGGGTTGTAAATCAACCAGCCTTCCTGACGTATAATGCTTTAACTCTTTACGATACTGATTAATTGGGTGACCAGTTAAATACAGACCTAAAGTTTCTTTCTCACCGTCTAGCCACTCATTGTCGGTTAAATCTGTGGCTTTAATAAATGCTTGTTCAACTTCATCTGGCTCTGTAGCAAGTAATCCAAATAAATCTGCCTGCCCAAGTGACTCAGCCTTATGATGCTGATCGGCCGCTCGCATGGCATCTTTTAAGCTTGCGAGTAAGGTTGCACGGCCAGGCTGGGTTTTATCTGGGCCAAGTTGGTCGAGCGCTCCGGCATAAATAAGCTTTTCAACAACACGCTTGTTTAAACGCTTTAAGTCAACACGGGCACAAAAATCAAATAAGTCCTTAAACGGGCCACCTTCGCTACGAGCTTCTAAAATAGCTTCAACCGGTGCCTCACCAACCCCTTTAATGGCACCAATACCGTAAACAATTTCACCTTGTAGATTAACCGTAAACTTGTACTCACCGGCATTAACATCCGGCGGTAACAAGGTCAGTTTCATGTTTTCACATTCATCTACCAAGGTAACAATTTTATCGGTGTTATCCATATCTGCCGACATTACCGCAGCCATAAACTCTGCTGGATAGTGGGTTTTCATCCACAGCGTTTGGTACGATACTAAGGCATATGCAGCTGAGTGAGATTTATTGAAGCCATAACCTGCGAACTTCTCTACCAAGTCGAAGATTTTCATTGCAAGTTCGCCGTCAACTCCGTTTTTAACAGCGCCTTCTTCGAAGGTTGAACGTTGCTTTGCCATCTCCTCTGGCTTTTTCTTACCCATCGCACGACGCAGCATATCAGCGCCACCTAGCGTATAACCAGCCAGTACCTGGGCAATTTGCATTACTTGTTCTTGATAAAGAATGATACCGTAGGTTGGCTCAAGGATTGGTTGCAAGCTATCGTGTTGCCACTGCGCATCTGGGTAAGATAACTCTTCGCGGCCATGCTTACGGTCGATAAAGTTATCTACCATGCCTGATTGCAATGGACCTGGGCGAAATAGTGCTACCAGTGCGATCATATCCTCGAAGCAGTCGGGCTTTAGACGACGAATAAGGTCTTTCATACCACGAGATTCGAGCTGGAATACCGCGGTGGTTTCGGCGCGTAGCAGTAACTCAATACTTGGCTTATCATCAAGTGGAATAGCGTTGATATCAACGGGCTTTTTACCCTCACGAGCTAAGCGCTCGTTAGTCATATCAAGTGCCCACTGCAAGATGGTAAGTGTTCTAAGACCTAAGAAGTCAAACTTTACTAAACCCGCCGTCTCGACGTCGTTTTTATCAAATTGTGTTACCGGGAATTTACCCTCATCATCACAATAAAGAGCGGCAAAGTCAGTGATTGTGGTGGGTGATATTACAACACCACCAGCGTGCTTACCGGCGTTACGTGTACAGCCTTCAAGGATGCGACACATATCAATAAGCTCTTTGACCTCTTCATCACCGTCGTAGGCTTCTTGTAAACGCGGCTCAACATCAAACGCTTTAGCCAAGGTCATGCCCGGATCGCCCGGTACTAGTTTAGAAATACGATCAACAAAGCCGTAAGGGTGACCAAGTACACGGCCTACGTCACGGATAACCGCTTTTGCAGCCATGGTACCAAAGGTAATGATCTGAGATACCGCGTCACGACCATAAAGCGCCGCTACGTGATCAATTACCTCATCACGCCTATCCATACAAAAATCGACGTCGAAATCGGGCATTGAGATACGTTCTGGGTTCAAGAAACGTTCGAATAGTAAGTCAAATTCGAGTGGATCGAGGTCGGTGATCTTCAGTGCATAAGCAACCAATGAACCTGCACCAGAACCACGCCCTGGACCTACCGGAATATTGTTATCTTTACTCCACTGAATGAACTCCATTACGATCAAGAAGTAACCTGGGAAACCCATTTGGTTGATTACGTCGAGCTCTATTTTCAGACGCTCATCATACTCGCCACGTTTTTCTTTTCGCTCTTGCTCATCTGGGAATAAAAACTGTAAACGCTCTTCAAGACCATCTTCAGAGACCTTAACCAAGAAGTCTTCAATTTTTAGCGAACCGGTTGGGTAATCTGGTAAGAAGTAAGTCCCGAGCTGCACGGTCACATTACAGCGCTTTGCAATTTCAACAGTGTTTTCTAGCGCTTCAGGAATATCGCTAAATAGCTCAGCCATTTGCTCAGCCGTTTTAAGGTATTGCTGCTCAGAAAAACGTTTTGGTCTACGTTTATCTTCTAAGGTGTAACCGTCATGGATTGCAACGCGGATTTCATGGGCTTCAAAGTTTTCTGGCTTTAAAAATACTACTTCGTTAGTTGCCACTACAGGTAACTGCTCTTTTGCGGCAAGCTCAACAGCTAGGTGTAAATAGTCTTCTTCTAAAGCACGTTCCGTACGAATAAGCTCAATGTAATAATGATCGCTAAAATGTTGCTTATAAAAGCTAACGACCGATTCTATAAGCCCAGGGTTACCTTTTAATAATGCTTTACCTAAGTCGCCATCTTTAGCGCCAGATAATAAAATTAGGCCACTTTTGTGCTCCACCAGCCATTCACGGTCAACCACAGGCCGATGAAATAAATGTCCGCGTTGGTACGCTTTAGAGATCAACAAGGTGAGGTTTTTATAGCCTTCGTTATCTTTCGCTAAGATGGTAATTCGGCTAGGTTCATCTTCAAATTCAGGGCTTCTGAGCCAAAAATCTGCGCCGACAATAGGCTTAATCCCAGCGCCATGGGCAGCACCATAAAAACGCACCAAACCACATAAGTTCATCTGATCTGTGATAGCCAACGCAGGCATTTGCAGCTCTTCTGCTTTAGCGACAATTGGCTTAGTTTTAGCGAGGCCATCCACCATTGAGAAATCTGAGTGAACACGTAAGTGAACAAATTGCGGCGCAGGCATTACAGTTGCTCTCCTTTTAACGCCAAAATGCGCTGAACAGGTTTAAAGCTCTTACGATGCTCTGCAATTGCCCCGTATTGTTCGAGTGCCGCAAAGTGCGCTTTAGTTGGATAGCCCTTATGACCTGCAAAGCCATAGTTAGGATAACGCTTATCAAGCTCAATCATTTCTTCGTCACGGGCAACTTTCGCTAGAATAGATGCCGCCGAAATCTCTTCAACTAGGCTATCGCCTTTTACTACCGCCTGTGCTGGCACAGTTAATTGACTAGGCACACGGTTACCATCAATAAAAACAAACTCTGGCTTTACACTTAAGCCTTCAACTGCGCGGCTCATCGCGAGCATGGTGGCATGTAAAATATTTAGCTCATCAATCTCAGTTGGGCTACAACGGCCAATAGCATAGCACAGGGCTTTTTCTTTTATTTCTGCCGCTAATAATTGACGTTTTTTGTCTGATAACTTTTTAGAATCGGCTAACCCTGCAATTGGCTGATTTGGGTCCAGTATTACCGCAGCAGTTACAACATCACCGACCAATGGACCACGGCCAACTTCATCTACACCAGCAATATAATTAACATTCGGTCGTTCAATTTGCATTTAGTAACTCCGCGACTGCTGCTGCAGCTTGTTCATTGGCATTTAATCTAATGTTTTTATGTATGGCTAAAAAGCGCGCTTTTAGTTCGCTGTTATCGGTATTAAGCATAGGTGTTAGCGCAGCCGATAGGTTTTCAACATTACACTCAGTTTGTAGGTACTCTGGGACGAGTTCTTCATCGGCTAATAAATTAGGCAACGAGAAATACTTAATGTTAAACGTGAATAAGGTTTTGAAAATCCAGTAACTCAATGGCTTAATTTTGTAGCCCACAACCATCGGCTTTTTATACAGCATACCTTCAAGTGTTGCGGTTCCTGAGGCTAGCAAAATGGCATCAGCGGCTTGCATTGCAAGATTTGACTGACCATCCAATAATTGCAGTTTTAGATCAGGGGCTGTTTTTTCTAAAATCTCACAAAACTGTGCTTTTCGTTTTTCATTGACTAACGGCACCACAATTTTAAGGTCAGGATTTTGCGCTTGTAATTTCGCCGCTGTTTCAATGTAAGTTTCGCTTAAAAGCCCTACTTCAGAACCTCGACTACCAGGTAGTAATGCAAGTACTTTATCTGTTTGTGCCAATCCAAGTTGATTACGAGCCTCGGTTTGGTCGTGCTCAAGAGCAATATCATCAGCCAGAGTATGACCCACAAACGTACAAGGTACATCGTGCTTATCATAAAAGGCTTTTTCGAACGGCAATAATGCCAACACTAAGTTAGTGGCGGCACTGATTTTATGAATGCGTTTTTCGCGCCACGCCCACACTGACGGGCTAACATATTGTACTGTTTTAATACCCGCCTCTTTTAGCGGCTTTTCAACTCGCAAGTTAAAGTCAGGGGCATCGATACCAATAAATACATCTGGTGGGTTATCGATAAAATGCTGCACCAATTGTTTACGTATTTCTAGTAGGCGCGGTAATCGGCCAAGTACTTCAACTAAGCCCATTACAGATAATTCGTCCATATCGAATAATGTTTTACAGCCAGCCGCTTGCATACGCGGGCCTGCAATCCCCTCAAATATGGCATCTGGAAAACGGCGTTTAAGTGCTTTTACTAGCCCTTCACCTAAAATATCACCTGATAACTCACCTGCCACCAAGGCAATACGTAACGGCTTTGTTTGTTCTTTCATTCGTTGATAATTCGCAACTTTTGGCACTAATAAAAATGAGTTTACCGTGTTTTAGCAGTCGGATAAATGTCACACGAGTAATTAATACTAGAATTTAAATAAGTGCTTATTCATTAACCTAGGTAACCAGCTAAGAAAGTAAACAATTAATTTTTTAGCCGAGAGAATACCTATAAGTGAGTAATCTTTTTGTTCTATAAAAACTGGCTAAAAGTTTTCGATAAGGTAATTAATCGATTGAAAAGTTAGGCTTTAATCTCTAGTCTGTAGAAATGATGAACAATTATTTAATCTTATTTTCTTATTTTTCTATTGACTAAAATGGATACAAGGTTAATATTCACAAAGTTTCAATAATTACTGAAACTTCATAACCAATAATTTGTCGTGTCTACCGCACTCGCTAACAAGGAGCTAAACAATGATAGATGAAACATTTGTGGATCTATCGCGATTGCAGTTTGCAATCACTGCCCTCTTTCACTTCCTATTTGTTCCCCTTACTTTAGGTATGACGTGGATTTTGGTGATCATGGAATCCGTTTACGTGATGACTGGTCGCGAAATTTATCGTGATATGACTAAATTCTGGGGTAAGTTATTTGGTATTAACTTTGCGATTGGTGTGGCGACAGGTCTAACCATGGAGTTTGAGTTTGGTACCAACTGGTCTTACTACTCTCACTACGTGGGCGATATTTTTGGCGCACCGCTAGCGATTGAAGGCTTAATGGCATTCTTTTTAGAGTCAACCTTTGTCGGTATGTTCTTTTTAGGTTGGGAGCGACTAACAAAACGTCAGCATTTAGCTGCAACTTTCCTTATGGCTCTAGGTACTAACCTATCAGCTTTATGGATTTTGATTGCCAATGGTTGGATGCAAAACCCTGTAGGGGCTGAGTTTAATTATCAAACCATGCGAATGGAAATGACCAGCTTTGCTGAACTGGTATTCAACCCCGTCGCACAAGTTAAGTTTATTCATACCGTTTCGGCAGGGTATGTTGCAGCATCTATGTTTGTACTGGGCATTAGTAGCTGGTACATCCTAAAAGGTCGCGATCTTGCTTTTGCTAAACGCTCGTTTTCGGTTGCTTCTGGGTTTGGTTTAGCGTCTATCCTTTGTGTTATTTTACTTGGTGATGAATCTGGCTACGAAGTTGGCGAGGTACAAAAAGTTAAACTCGCAACCATTGAAGCTGAGTGGCACACCGAAGAAGCCCCTGCTGCATTCACTCTGGTCGGTATTCCTGATTCAGAAGAGCAAGTCACCCACGCTGCTGTTAAAATACCTTATGCACTGGGCATCATTGCTACTCGCTCTATTGATGAACAGGTAACGGGTATTAAAGATCTAGAAAAGCAACACGAAGTACGAATTCGTAATGGCATGGTTGCATACGAATACTTAGAGAAGCTTCGAGGTGGTGAAGACACTCCAGAAAACATTGCAAAATTCGATAGCTTAAAAGACGACCTTGGCTATGGTTTACTACTAAAACGCTATACGCCTAACGTGGTAGATGCCACAGAAGAGCACATTCAAAAAGCAGTGAAAGATTCGTTCCCTAAAGTTGGTCCTATGTTTTGGTCCTTCAGAATTATGGTCGGTTGCGGTGTGATCATGCTTGGCGTATTCGTGCTTGCATTTTATTACAACGCGCACCGCATTATTGAGCAAAAACGCTGGTTATTATGGGCTGCGGTATGGAGTATTCCACTGCCGTGGATTGCCATTGAATTTGGTTGGATTGTTGCTGAATATGGCCGCCAACCATGGGCTATTTCAGAGATTCTACCAACCTTCTTGGCAACCTCATCTCTGACGGTAAACGATTTACTTATCAGCATTACTGGCTTCATTATCTTTTACACAGGACTTGCTGCTGTAGAAGGCTGGTTAATGCTGCGCTTTATTAAACAAGGTCCAAGCTCGCTTCATACTGGTAAATATCACCATGAACTTGCTAAAGCAGATTCACTTGCAAGCCAAGGAGCTCAGTCATGATTTTTGATTACGAAACATTAAAACTAATCTGGTGGCTGTTAATTGGTGTATTACTGATTGGCTTTGCAGTGACCGATGGCATGGACATGGGTGTGGCAATTTTGCTTCGCCTAGTTGGTAAAACCGATGTGGAGCGCCGTACTGTAATTAACACCATAGGTGCTCACTGGGATGGTAACCAAGTTTGGTTCATCACCGCTGGGGGTGCACTGTTTGCTGCTTGGCCTATGGTATACGCGGCCGCGTTCTCTGGCTTTTACTTTGCTATGATGCTGGTGTTATTTGCGTTATTTTTCAGACCGCTTGGTTTTGATTACCGCTCAAAAATAGACTCACCACGTTGGCGAAACAACTGGGATTGGGGCTTATTTGCAGGCAGCTTTATCCCTGCTTTAGTATTTGGTGTGGCATTTGGTAACTTATTACTGGGCGTGCCTTATCATATCGACGACCTACTGCGTGTTAGTTATCAAGGTTCATTCTTTGCGTTATTAAACCCATTTGCCATTGTTGTAGGCTTAGTAAGCGTACTAATGCTGGTTGGTCATGCAGGCATGTGGCTACAACTTCGTACGGATGCAGAGGTTGCAAAACGCTCAGCACAATACGGTCAATATGCGCTGATGGCGTTTATTGTGTTGTTTGCCTTGGCAGGTGTGTGGGTATCGCAAATTGACGGTTATAAAATCGTTAGCATGGGCGATACTCAAGGTTTTGCAAACCCGCTTGGTAAAACAGTCACGCAGGCACCAGGTGCATGGCTTGATAACTATACAAAAATGCCATTAACCATGCTGTTCCCTGCCCTTGCATTCGTGATGGCGGCACTGGCGATTGTGTTATCTAAATTACAAAAACCAGCAATGGCCCTGATTGCATCAAGCTTAATGCTTGCAGGCGTAGTTTTAACTGCGGGTATGTCAATGTTCCCGTTCGTTATGCCTTCGAGTAACAACCCAAATATTAGTTTAACTATGTGGGATGCGGTTTCGAGCCATATGACTCTCAACGTGATGTTTATTGCAGCGGTTATTTTTGTACCACTTATTCTTATTTACACAACGTGGTGCTATGTGAAGATGTGGCGCAAAGTAACCATCAGTGAAATCGAAAACAACACGCACGGTAGCTACTAAGGAGATTTAATTATGTGGTATTTTGCCTGGATTTTAGGTGTTCTATTAGCCTGTACCCTTGGGGTGATCAACGTAATGTGGTACGAATTTCATCAACATAAAGATTCGATTGCTGATGATGAGCTAGAGCTGTACGCGAGACTCAAAAACACCGATGACAACTAAACCCCGACCAAATCGCGCGCAGCAGCAAACGCTGCGCGCTTTTTTAAAGCAGTATAGCCAGTCCGCTTCAGGGCTTCTTAAATTAAGCATTAGTCTGGGCACACTCAATGCCCTATTAATGATTGCCTCTTGTTACCTTCTTGCAAACGCGGCTCATCAAGTCATGTTTGAACAAGCAAACTTGCAAGCCGTAAGCCCATTATTATGGCCGCTGGCAGGGCTAATTTTAGTTCGTGCTTTGTTGGTTGCGCTAAGTGAACGGGTGAGTAACCTCGCCGCGTTAAAAATAAAGAACGTGATGCGTAATACACTGCTAGAAAAGCTCAGCAAACTTGGGCCAGCCTACAGTGAACAAAAAGGTCATGGCGCAACACTTAACACCTTACATAATGGGGTTGACGCACTGCATCAATATTACGCCAACTACATTCCAAGTGTGGCTTACAGTGCGCTTATTCCATTAGCGATATTAGTGGTGATTTTTCCAACCGATTACAAAGCAGGCCTCATATTCCTTTTAACTGCCCCGCTGATCCCCTTTTTTATGATTTTAGTGGGTCATAAAGCGGAGCAGTTAAACCAAGACCGCTGGCAACAGCTAGCGGTACTTGGCAATTACTTTTTTGACCGATTACAAGGCTTGACTCAACTCAAGCTCTTTAATGCAACCAAGCGTGAGCTAAATAGCATCAGTCAGATTTCTGATGATTACCGTGGTGCTACTATGGGGGTATTGAAAGTCGCCTTTTTATCGTCTTTCGCCCTTGAGTTTTTAGCCACCATTAGTGTCGCCCTTGTTGCCGTTATCATTGGCTTTAGATTATTTTTTGGTACGCTCGATTTTGCCACTGGATTTGTGGTGTTGCTACTGGCCCCTGAGTTTTACTTACCACTTCGACAAATGGGCACTCATTATCATGCAAAACTCGAAGGGATCAGCGCCGCTGCTGATATGGTCGACATTATCAATCAAAGCGACGCTGATGAACATTTGGGTACATCTAAACTTGAGTTACCGATAAAAGATATACAGCTGAATGCGCTTACCTTTCATTACCCAGAAACAAACGAAGGGGTAACTGATATCAACTTAGCCCTGCCAAGCACAGGCTTAATTGCCTTTGTGGGTGAAAGTGGCTCGGGTAAAAGTACCTTGTTTGATTGCCTATTGGGTTTTCATCATCAGGCCAATAGTGCCATTAGCATTAACGGGCAACCACTTAGTGATACTGCATTAGCTGATTGGCAAGCACAGCTGGCGTGGATCCCACAGCAAGCCACGTTATTTTATCGGACCGTTGCAGAGAACCTGCGTTTAGCTAAACCCAATGCAAGCCAAACAGAACTCGATGAAGCAGCAAGTAAAGCTGGAGCACTTGAGTTTATTACTGCCTTACCTGATGGCTTTGATAGCTTGCTAGGTGAACAAGGCGAAGGCCTCTCTGGTGGGCAAAAGCAGCGCATAGCCCTTGCCCGTGCATTTTTGAAGAATGCCCCAGTGCTGATGTTAGATGAGCCTACCGCTCACTTAGACAGCCAAACCGAGCATTTAATCAACCAAGCAATCCGCGATTATGCAAAAGATCACTTAGTGCTGGTTATTGCTCACCGACTGAATACGGTTAAACACGCCGATAATATTTACGTTCTGCAACAAGGTCACATTGTTGAATCTGGTCAGTACCAGCAACTGACTGAGCAAGCTGGCCTATTTGCTAAACTGGTGAGTCAAGGTGACGCCCATGCATAACTTTATACGTCTATTAAAACTGTGCAAACCTCATACTGGCATGTTGCTTTTAGGGGCTTTTTTAGCAAGCTTAACGGTACTCGCTAATGTGGGCTTGCTCGCTATATCTGGGTGGTTTTTAGCAGCCATGGCAGCGGCGGGCATTGCGGGTGTGCAGATGAATTACTTTACCCCAGCTGGAGTGATCCGCTTTTTAGCTATCGTGCGCACAGCGTCTCGTTACGGTGAGCGGATGATAACTCATAATGCTACCTTTTTATTACTGAGCGAAATTCGCGTAAACATGTTCAAGACTCTGAGCCAACTGAACAATGTTGACTTAGCAATGAGTCGTAGTAGCGATTTATTTAACCGGCTACAGAATGATGTCGATGCGCTGGATAAATTCTACCTAAATGTACTGCTGCCTATTATTGTCGCCCTTTTCAGCATTCCTATAGTAATGGCCTTCATGGCCATGTATAACGCTGACGTTGCATTAGTGTGCTTTACTTCACTGATAATTATTGGCGTACTGCTTCCCACATTGTTAAGCCATAAGCTTCACCAACAAGCGGATAACGAAACCCAGCTCTCAGCCGAGTTAAGATCTGAACTTGCCGATACGTTATCAGGTGCTAGAGAGCTTGCTGTCTATCAAGCACATGCGGCGCAATTAGCGCATTGTGATTCACTCAGTAAACAATACAACAGCCAGCTCTACAATCGTCACAAGGCCATAGCAAATAGTAATGGCTTAAACACTTTGGTGATCCAACTCACCATGCTAGCCAGTGTATTTATGATAATTCCACTGGTTGCAATAGGGAGTATGAAAAACGTTGAACTGGCGATGCTCGCGTTATTTGTATTAGCAAGCTTTGAAACCGTGCTCACTCTGCCTACGGCATTTATTGAATTGCCGCTTACTTTAAGTGCCGCAAAGCGACTGTTTGATCTTGAAGATAAACACAACAGCTTAGCCGAAAAGCCAAACAACTTAGATGATCAGCTAGCAAACCAATTAGCTGATAAATCAGGGCTTGGTCTTGAGCTAAGCGAGGTCAATTACCAATACTTGGGGGCAAAAAGTAAAGCCCTTAGCAATATCAATTTTGCGATTACACCCGGCAGTAAAGTTGCCCTAGTCGGTGCCAGTGGCAGTGGCAAAACCACTCTAGTTAACTTACTCACGGGCCTTTGGCCGCTGCAATCAGGCTCATTAAAGCTCACCACCAAGCAAGATAACTTTGAACTTGAAAGCTTGAGCACTGCAACACGCTTTAAGCAGCTAACGATAGTTGCCCAGCAGCATCATATTTTTGATGGCACGCTACGTGAAAATCTACGCTATGCAGCTTTTGATGCGACAGATGAGATGCTAATTGAAGCCTGTGAAAACGCTGAACTTGGCTCTTGGCTTAAGAACTTAAAAGCCGGCCTTAATACCCGCTTAGGAACCGCAGGCAGAAAACTTTCTCATGGTCAGTCACGTCGTATTACCATAGCTCAAGCCCTATTAAGGCAAGGTAATTTAATCATTCTTGATGAGCCAACAGAGAGTCTAGATAACCACACTAAGCAAAACTTGCTGACTACACTTGAGAAAATATGGGCAGATAAAACCATGTTGACCATTACCCACGACCCAGCAATGCTAAGTCGTGTTGATAAGGTTATTTGGTTAGAACAAGGACAAGTAAGAGCCTTTGCAAGTCATGCTGAATTGATGGCTAATGAAGCCGATTACGTAGAGCTTATTACCCGTTTTTAATCGAGCTGCTCAACAGTAACGTCAATCACACCTTGCTTGACTGAGGCAATTTGTGAAAACGCCTTTTTTGATAAATCGATAATACGACCGCGGATAAATGGGCCGCGGTCATTAATGGTAACAATCACACTTTTATTGTTACTAATATTGGTGACCCTCACTCTGCTGCCAAAGCCAAGCGTTTGATGAGCCGCGCTCCATGCCTGTTGATTAAACACCTCACCACTTGCTGTCATTCGGCCATGATATTTATCAGCGTAATAACTGGCTTTGCCTTTTTCTATCGCTCCTTTTGATACTGAAGGCGCACTACTACAACCACTTATTATTAAGCTTAACAATGCAAAGATGATGAGTTTATTCATATTACTAGATCCTTTTTTGTCGTGAAGATAACAAGCACTGACTTAGCAAAACCTGAACTATAAAAACAAAAAAGCCACCTTAAGGTGGCTTTTAGTAATTAGCTTTTGATTAGCGAATAATTCCGCGCTCAGAGCTATTCACGAAGTCTATCATCAACTGAACAGCTGGATACTTCGCAGCATCTTCACTTAGCTCAGCGATTGCTTCTTCAACACCTAAGCTCTTACGGTAAAGCGTTTTATATGCACGGCGTGTTGCCATGATTTCATCGCTTTCAAAACCACGGCGTTTCATGCCTTCAGTATTGATTGCTACAGGGCCTGCCGGCGTGCCAATGGTCGTTACAAATGGTGGCACATCTTTATTAACACCTGAGTACATACCAACAAAGGCATGTGAACCAATTTTACAGAACTGGTGAACACCTGAATTACCAGCAAGGATCACCCAGTCACCTACGTGTACGTGGCCAGCAACAGAGGCATTATTAGCAAAAATAACGTTATCGCCCACTACTGCATCATGCGCAACGTGTGTGTAAGCCATAAATAAGTTGTTGCTACCAATTTTTGTTACACCTTGGTCTTGAATCGTACCACGGTGAATGGTCGCACACTCACGGATCACGTTGTTGTCACCAATGATCAAGGTTGTAGGCTCATTCGCGTACTTTTTGTCTTGGCACGCTTCACCGACCGAAGCAAATTGGAAAATATGGTTACCAGAACCAATCGTCGATGGGCCTTTTACAACCACATGAGATTCGATGATACAGTTATCACCAATAGTTACATCGTTACCGATGTAGCTATAAGGGCCAACTGATACGTTATTTCCAAGTTTTGCACCTGGTTCGATTATCGCCGTAGGATGGATCACTATTAAAACTCTCTTCTCGCACACATGATTTCGGCAGTACACACTACTTTGCCGTCAACTTTTGCTTCTGCTGCAAACTTCCATATATTGCGGCGCTCTTTTAAAAACTCTACATGTAAATGCATAGTATCGCCAGGTAATACTGGCTGTTTAAATCGCGCATTATCAATCGCAGCGAATAAATATAGTTCGTTATCGCTACGATTTTCAACTGTCTTAAAGCCAAGTAAGCCAGTTGCTTGGGCCATTGCTTCTAAAATCAACACACCTGGAAAGATAGGTTGATTAGGAAAATGACCCGTAAAAATAGGTTCGTTCACTGTTACATTTTTAATCGCATGTAACGACTCGCCTGGCGTGTAATCTAGAACACGGTCAACAAGTAGCATCGGGTAACGATGCGGAAGTAAACTTAAAATATCTTGGATATCAAGACTATTTAATTCATTTGCCAAAATAGCATCCTTATTTGTCTTCAATATTGAGTGACTTAGTCAGTGACTCAAGAGCTTTAATGCGGTCTTTCATATCGCCAAGATTGCGGATGTGGGCAATACTTCGGCGCCATTCTTTGTTAGTTTGATGAGGTAATCCTGATGAATAGATTCCAGGCTCTGTGATTGCTTTCGTCACCATACTCATGCCGGTGATTATAGCACCATCGCATACGCTAAGGTGACCATTAATTGCAACCATACCACCAATCTGACAATTCCTACCGATCTCGACGCTTCCGGCAAAAACCGTGCAACCGGCAACCGCTGTGCCTGAGCCGATCTCGACATTATGCGCTATTTGACATTGATTATCGATAATTACATTACTATGGATGATCGTATCGTCTAATGCACCACGGTCAATCGTAGTAGACGCGCCTACCTCAACCTTATCACCGATGATTACTCGGCCAAGTTGCGGTATTTTCACCCATTCCCCACGCTCATTAGCGTAACCAAAACCATCGCTGCCCACGACTGTATTCGCTTGGAATAAACAGTCGCTGCCAATCTCAACTTCATGGTAAATGCTTACATTTGCCCAAAGCTTAGTGCTTTGACCAATTTTTGCATGCTCACCAATGAAACAGTTTGGACCAATCTGCACATTGTCAGCAATAACAGCACCCGCTTCAATCACCACATTGGCGGCGATCGCGACATTATCACCAATCGAAGCTGAATCATGAATGACTGCACTAGGGTGAATACCCGTCACTGCTGAGCGCGGTGTGGTGTCCATTAGCTGAGCAAGCTTGGCGTAACAAACATAAGGGTTAGCAACAATGAGCTTATTACCCGAAAAGTACTCAGCGTCTGCTGATGATAAAATCACCGCACTTGCTTGAGTATCATCTAATTGCGAGCGATATTTCTTGTTCGCTAAAAATGCAATATGCCCATGTTGGGCATTTGCAAGTGTAGATATTTTTTTAATCTCTGTAGCGCCGTCACCTTGAAGGTCAGCGCCCAGAAGATCCGCTATCTGCGAAAGCGTGTAGTTTTGCATATATGATTTCTATTGCTTACTTACTTTTTCAACAACTTTGCTTGATAAGTCATCGACAGTTTTAGGGTTAACATAAATCGTTGTTTCTTTAACTTTAACTTCATCGAATTTGCCAGCTTTCGCTACTTCTTCGATTGCATCTAAGATTAGCTTTTGAACTTTAGCCAGCTCTTGGTTTTGACGCATTTTGATTTCTTGCTCTAAAGGACGACCTTTTTCAGCAAGTTGCTGCTGCATACCTTGAATCTTAGTACGTAATTCTTCTTTTTGCTTGTCGCTCATCGTTGTCGCTTCACGCTTGAACTTTTCAGCTTCAAAACGAATATCACCTTGAAGTTTTTCTAGCTCTTGACGACGCTCAGAGAATTCAGCTTCTAAAGTTTGCTCTACTTTCGCCATTTGTGGGATTTGTTTGTAGATTTCTTGCATATCAACAATACCTACTTTGTGGGCAAATGCGTTAGTAGATAGGCCCATAGATAAAGTAGCAAGTAGTGCAAAAGCTGTTGATTTAATTGATTTATTCACGAAAAAACTCCTTTAGAATGTATTACTAATGTTAAAGCTGATGGTCTTCGTATCGTCATCTTCTTCTTTTTGCAATGGATACGCAAAACTGATCAGCATTGGACCCATCGGAGAGATCCATTGTAGAGAAAGACCGGTTGAAACCCTAAAGCGCATCGGATCTGAGTAATCATCCAATTTAGCACGCTCATCTGTTGACAGGTTTTGATAACGGTCAATATTAAACTCTGTATCCCATACGTTTGCTGCATCTACGAAGAAGCTGGTACGTACAGAGCTAGTGTTTTCTTCATCTAAGAAAGGTGTTGGAACAATAAGCTCCATCCCTGCGACCGCTTTGGCGTTACCACCAATTCGGCCTGCTGTGTAAAGCTGGTCAAACTCTGATGCACCACCAATGCTACCTGTCGGTGCACCATCATGTGATGGCGTGCCAGGGATAGTTTGCGGAACACGTGATACAGCACGTGGTAAAATCGTATTTCGATCAAAACCACGTAGTTCCATTTCAGTTATTCTGAAGAACTCTTGGAACGGTAGTGTTTGGTCATAACCATTGGTTGTACCATAACCATTACCATATGCAAGCGCCGCACGCGTTGAGAATACCCAGCTATGGTCATTACTGATTGGCCAATAAAAACGTGAATCGTAATTTAGCTTAAAGTACTGTAAATCAGAGTTTGGCGTTGTTGCAGTTAAGTTAAGAGATTGGCGCGAACCTGCTGTTGGGAATAAACCACGGTTCACAGTAACGCGTGACCAACCTGCACTTAGCTCGTACTTAGTAAAGTCAAAACCTGCATCTGGGTTATTTGGATCTAAGAAGGTTTCACGAATAACACGTGTTTGCTCGTACTCAGCAATATCTGACAGTTCTTCTTGTACCCAACGAACACCAAAGTTAATACGGTTTACTGCATCGATTGGGAAACCAATGTTAGTACCAATACCATAGCTCTTCGATTTATAGTCGATTAGGCTAAACTTACTCGCATCGTAGTTACTGTAGAAAATGCTACTACCTTGCGATACACCATCAGGCGTAAAGTAAGGGTCAGTATAAGACACACTAATACGCTCAGAACCACGTGAGGTATTGATGTTGAAACCAATTTGGTTACCGGTCCCTAAGAAGTTTGATTCACTGACACCAATGTTAAATTGCAGACCTAAGTAAGAACCATAGGCAAGGCCTGCGTTAAAGCTACCTGCAGATTGTTCTTTCACAGTAAAATCTACATCAACTTGGTCATCTACACCTGGTACTGGCACCACATTAAAATCAACGCTTTCCATGTAGGGTAAACGCTGAATTTGCAGTTTAGAGCGCTCAAGGCTTTGATTGGACAACCACGCACCTTCAAGCTGTGTCATTTCACGGCGCACTACTTCATCAGAGGTATTTTGGTTACCACCCACAATGATACGACGAACATAAACACGCTTACCCGGATTAACCGATAGCGTTAATTGAACTTCTTTATTTTCATCATCAATTTCTGGGATGGTACGCACTTCAGCATTAGCATAACCAAAACGCGCTAAGTAGCTTTTGATAAACTCTTCTGAAGAGGTCACAACAGAGCCATTATAAAGCTCACCTGTTTTCAGCGGGATAACACTTCTGATGAGTTCTTCACGACCTAACAAGTCACCAATAAAGTCAAAGCCTTTCACTTTGTATTTAACGCCTTCGGTGATATTTGCTGTTACATAAACAGAGTCACGCTCAGGGCTTACAGATACTTGTGTTGAATCGATATTAAAGCGCAGGTAACCACGGTCTAGGTAGTAACTGCGAATTTTCTCTAAATCGCCTTCAATGGTTTGCTTTTGATAACGGTCGCTCGACATGAACTTCCACCACGGCAAATCTTGCTGTGACTCAGCTAATTTAAGCAGCTCTTCATCAGAGAAAAGTTCGTTACCAACGAGATTGATTTGACGAATTGATGCAGCATCACCTTCATCAAATTCAAATAATAGTTTTACACGATTTCGAGGTAACTTAGTGATACTAACTTCTACCTTTGCATTGTACTTACCAATACTGTGGAAGAATTCAACTAGACCTTTTTCAATGTTATCAAGAACTGTTTTATCAAGCGGCTCACCAGTACGGATATCCTGCTGGTCTAGCGACTCATTTAGCTGCTCATCTTTGATATCTTTATTGCCATCAAATTCGATCATACTGATCGTTGGGCGCTCAGTCACTCGGAAGATAACACTGTTGCCATCACGTAATGCTTTAATATTGTCAAAGTGACCAGAACGATAGAGAGCCTTTATGGTTCTTGAAATTGTGTACTCATCAATATTATCGCCCACATTGATCGGAATATGCGTTAACGCAGCACCCAGTGCAACACGCTGTAAACCTTCAACTTTTAAATCTTCTACAATAAAGGAGTTTTGGCCTAGGGCTGCAAAGCTAGCGCCTAATAAACTTGAAACTGCCAAATGTTTTTTTATAGCCATTTTGTTATCTTTATCCTTTACAACTGTATTACCGCTCAACACCTTTTTAAATAAACTTTTTGGTGTTTTACAATCGTGTTCAAATTGGAATTTTTCGCTTACTTGTTATAAACGCGATACATCATTGAACAAAGCGAAACATGTTAAAAATAGAAGCAGCAAGGCCCCCACTTTAAAACCAAATTCTTGCGTCTTCTCAGAGACCGGCTTTTTGCGAAAAAGTTCAATTATGTAATACATTAAGTGCCCACCATCTAGCACTGGCAGCGGCAATAAGTTAAATACACCAAGGTTTACACTAATTAATGCTAAAAAGCTTAAAAAGGCAACCAAGCCATAGCTTACGCTAGTTCCCGCGCCAACTGCAATGCCCACCGGACCACTTAAATTTTTAACCGACACCTGACCAGTAATTAAATTACCAATCATGTCAAAACTAAGGGTAATTAAACGCCATGTTTCTTGTATGCCCAGCACAATACTATCGACGGGGCCATAATGTCTAGTTTCAATATAGTTTTCTGGCCATGGCTCGACCACCGGAGACACACCTAAAAAGCCCTGAGCAACGCCTGTATCATTGGTTCTGCTTTGTGGCGTTACTGTCAGTTCTTTTATACTATCTTGCCTTTGTACACTAAATTGTAAGGATTTGTTAGGTGATTGCTGAATTAATGAAACTAACTTGCTCCAACTGCTGATATTTTCACCATTTACAGCAAGTATTTTGTCGTTAACCTGTAAACCTGCAGCTTCTGCCGCCGAGCCTTTACTGATCATGGCTACTTCTAAAAGTGCTTTAGGGCGAAACGGTACAATACCTATCGAGGTTAATGGCGGAACGTCTTGTTGATCTAATTTCCAACCATCTAAATTAAGAGTACGCACATGTTTTTGATAATTTTGATCACGAAGCGTTACCACAACACTTTGCTCACCTAAGCGACTCATAAGTGAGAATGTGGCATCTTGCCAAGTGTTAATGTCGTCTTCACCAATTTTAATAATTTGCTGGTTTGGCTCAATCTTAGCAGCAGCGGCACGGCTGCCTTGAGTCACCTCACCCACCACAGGTTTTAATGACTGCACCCCCACCATATACATCACAGCAAGTGCAAAAATAGCGAATAAAAAGTTTGCCATCGGGCCTGCAGCCACAATCGCAATACGTGCTTTTACTGATTTAGCATTAAATGATAAATGACGCTGCTCTGGCGGCACTTCGTCAACACGCTCATCAAGCATTTTGACATAACCACCTAGTGGGATTGCAGCAACCACATATTCGGTTTGCTGTTTGTCGTACCACTTGATCAACGGCTTACCAAAGCCAATTGAAAAACGTAGCACTTTCACGCCCGCTTTTCGCGCAACCCAGAAATGACCATATTCATGCACAGTCACTAAAATACCTAAGGCGAGAATAAATGAGCCAAGATTCCAGAAAAAATCAAACATGCTAGTTGATGCCTCTTTTTACAAACTCAGTCGCTTTTACACGTGCAGCTTGGTCGCAAGCTAAAATCTCATCGAGAGTTTGCACGTTGATGTTTTGTGTTGCGTTGAGCGTTTCAGCGTTAATTCGATAAATATCTGTAAAGCCGATTTGACCATTTAAAAAGGCAGCAACGGCAATTTCATTCGCCGCATTTACTGTGGTGGTTGCACCTTGCCCCATTTCACACGCATCAATGGCAAGTTTTAAATTAGGGTAACGGGCATAATCTGGTTTAGTGAAAGTAAAATCTGCCATTTGTGAAAAATCGAGCGGTTTTACACCCGCATCGACACGCTCAGGAAAAGCTAAAGCATGCGCTATTGGTGTGCGCATATCTGGATTGCCCATTTGCGCAAGCACTGAGCCATCTTGATATTGCACCATAGAGTGAATAATACTTTGTGGGTGGATCACCACTTCAATATCACTGGCACAGCAGTTAAACAACCACTTGGCTTCTATAAACTCTAGGCCTTTATTCATCATAGTGGCTGAATCAACAGAAATCTTTTGTCCCATCGACCAATTAGGGTGTGCCACCGCTTCTGCAACAGTCACTGATGATAATGTCGCTAAATCACGCTTTAAGAAGGGACCGCCAGAACCAGTCAGCAAGATTTTGCTCACGCCATTGTCAGCAAGTAAGCCAGATGTATTTTGTAGCGATGCTGGCATACATTGGAAAATCGCATTATGTTCGCTGTCGATAGGCAGTAAAGTGGCGCCATGTTGTTTTACTTTATCAATAAACAACTGACCTGACATAACGAGCGACTCTTTATTAGCGAGCAAGACCTTTTTGCCAGCTTCAACTGCACTTAAAGTCGGTAACAGACCTGCTGCACCTACTATCGCCGACATCACTGCATCAACATCTGTATGTGCAGCAAGCTCACACATCGCCTCAACACCTGCTAATACCTGAGTGTTACATTCGCTATTAGTGAGTAAGTTTGAAAGCGCGCTAGCGGCTTGTTGATCAGCCATTACAGCAAATTTAGGCTGATGTGCGATACACAACTCAGCCATTTGCTCGGCATTTTTCCCCGCCGCTAGAGCAAAAACCGCGAAACGCTCCGGGTTTCTAGAAACAACGTCTAAGGTGCTTAAACCGATTGAACCAGTTGCGCCCAGTACGACAAGTTGCTCAACTTTGCTCATAAACTCAGTGTCCATGCGTAGCAAAGTACAAAGATTGGCGCAGCTGCGGTTAAGCTATCGATACGGTCTAAAATACCGCCGTGACCAGGTAAACATGAACCGCTGTCTTTCAAGCCAACTTCTCGTTTAAACATACTTTCGAGTAAATCGCCCACCGCTGAAAATAACGCGATAAATGCAGTCATCACGGCATAGATTGGCCAAACACTCATATCAACATTAGTGAAGTGACAAAATGCTAAAACAAAAACAACCGAAGCTACTACACCACCTAATAAACCTTCAATCGTTTTATTAGGACTTACCTTTGGCATTAGTTTACGTTTACCTAAGTTTTTACCAGTAAAGTAAGCACCAATATCAGCGCTCCATACAATACCAAGTACAACTAAAATTAACATTGAACCAAAGTGAGTAGATTCACCATACCCTGCGCTACGTAGTGTATTTAGTGCAAGCCAAAGTGGCACTAGCGTTAAAAAGCCTGCAATGGCACGCATTACAATGCCTTCATTCCAAGCCTTTGCCATAGCTGGGTAGCGCCAAACTAAATAAGTTGCCACAATCCACCATGCAAATGACAAGGTAAATAGGTAGTTTGCATCACCCACTAATTGACCATTTTGCCAAAGTGATTCAATGGGCCAATGCCAGTTAAGTAATGCCAAAAATGCAGCCGTTGCTGCAACAAATCCAAAACGTTTAACTTTATCGCATAGGCCCATAAATGCAGACCATTCCCACGCACCGAGCAAAACAATACCAGCGGCGATATAACTAAATAGTGTTAATGGGGTATAAAAAACCAAAATAAGTGCAAGTGGTGCCAACACGAGCGAGGTTAAAATTCGTTGTTTTAGCAATGTGTGTACCTTCAACTAGTAATTAGGTCTCGGCGAGTAATTGTTTTATTTGTTCGCCTGTACAACCAAATCGTCGCTCTCTGGCAACGTAACATGCGATAGCGTCAGCAAATGCAGCTTCATTGAAGTCTGGCCAAAGCGTATCGGTAAAGTAAAGCTCAGCATAAGCCGCTTGCCATAAAAGGAAGTTACTGATGCGTAAATCTCCACCGGTGCGGATCATTAAATCAAGCTCACCTTGGTCGGCCATACTCATTTGTTCAGCCATTAGCTCTTCAGTAATATCTTCTGCGGCCATTTCACCGGCTGCGACTTTTTTCGCAAGCGTTGTTGCGGCGTTAGTAATATCCCAACGTCCACCATAATTAGCTGCCACGTTTAACTGTAGACCCGTATTATTACGAGTTAATTCATGGGCTGCATCAACTTTATTGCGCAAACCTTCTGAAAAGCGTGATAAATCACCAATTATGTTTAGCTTTACATTATTTTTATGAAGTTTTTTAACTTCTTTGCCCAGTACAAATAAAAATAGCTCCATGAGCGTATTTACTTCGTCTTCTGGACGTCGCCAATTTTCGCTACTAAATGCGAATAGTGTTAACGACTGTATACCTAAGCGAGTACAAAATTGCACTGATTGACGAACCGCATCAACGCCCTTTTTGTGCCCATAAACACGTGGGCGATTTTTCGCTTGTGCCCAACGTCCGTTGCCATCCATGATTATAGCGACATGCTTAGGCAAACTTTGCTGGGAAATTTTATCAGCGTTAAGAACCATAAATATCGAGTATTCCATAAAAAAACGCCGTCTAGTATACCCTAGACGGCGTTTCAAAACTAATAAATTTAGTTACGCCTGTTTACTTACAGAATCAGTGTCTGAAAGATAAACAGCAGCGATTAGATTTCCATTAACTCAGCTTCTTTTGCAGCTAGTTGTGCGTCCATCTCTTTGATGAACTTATCAGTAAGCTTTTGGATCTCGTCTTCTGCTTGACGTGCTTCATCTTCAGAAATATCTTTTTCTTTCAATAAGCTCTTAATGTCGCCATTTGCATCACGACGGATGTTACGTACAGCAACACGACCGCTTTCAACTTCGCCACGTACGATTTTGATAAGGTCTTTACGACGCTCTTCTGTAAGTGGAGGAAGTGGAACACGAATAACAGTACCTGCAGACATTGGGTTTAAACCTAAATCTGAAGCCATGATCGCTTTTTCTACTGCTTGCGCTAATGACTTATCGAACACGCTAATTGCAAGTGTACGAGAGTCTTCAATTGTTACGTTAGCAACTTGGTTTAATGGCGTGTCAGCACCGTAGTAAGACACTTGAATACCGTCAAGTAATGCTGGGTGCGCACGGCCTGTGCGAATTTTAGATAATTGACTGCCTAGTGCCGCAACACTTTTTTGCATACGTTCTGACGCATCTTTTTTGATATCGTTAATCACGGTTCAATCCTAATCTATTTGCTAGTTTCATCTGAGGCTTGTGAAGAGATAAGCGTTCCTTCATCTTCGCCCATAATAACACGCTTAAGCGCGCCTGATTTATTCATGTTAAATACGCTTAATGGCATGTTGTGGTCACGCGCCAGCGTAAATGCAGCTAAATCCATAACCTTAAGCTCTTTATCAATGATTTCATTGTAGCTTAAGTGGCGATATAGTGTAGCGTCTGGGTTTTTCACTGGATCATCAGAGTAAACACCATCCACTTTAGTCGCTTTGATTACAGTATCTGCTTCAATTTCAATACCACGTAAACACGCTGCTGAGTCAGTCGTGAAGAATGGGTTACCTGTACCCGCTGAGAAAATTACAACGCGGCCAGATTTTAATAGGCTGATAGCTTCTGCCCAGTTGTAAGCATCACACACACCGTTCAGTGGGATAGCAGACATTAAACGACAATTTACAAATGCACGGTGCAGTGCATCGCGCATTGCCAAACCATTCATTACAGTGGCAAGCATACCCATGTGGTCGCCAACTACGCGGTTCATACCCGCTTCTGCTAATGAACCACCACGCAAGAAGTTACCGCCACCGATAACTAAACCTACTTCTACGTCGAGCTCTACAAGTTCTTTAATTTCTTGAGCCATACGGTCAAGTACTTTTGGGTCGATGCCGAAGCCTTCGTCTCCCATTAATGCTTCACCGCTAAGTTTAAGAAGAACACGTCTAAAAATAGGTTTACGATTGATAGTCATAATATTTGGGCCAGCCTTAGTAATGAGATAAAAAATAACCGCGCTATGGTTACACATAAAACGCGGTTATTTTAAAGAATTTTCATCAGTGACGCAAAAGCTAATAGCAGATTAATTTCATCTTATTGCCCTACGTCACTAAGTTAGAAAATTACTCGCCTTTTGCAGCAGCGATTTGTGCAGCTACTTCAGCAGCGAAGTCTTCTTCTTTACGCTCGATACCTTCACCAACTTCTAAACGGATGAAGTTAGTAACAGTTGCGCCTTTCTCTTTAAGAATTTCGCCAACTGATTTTTTAGGTTCCATGATGAAAGCTTGACCAGTAAGAGAGATCTCACCAGTGAATTTCTTCATACGACCGATAACCATTTTCTCAGCGATTTCAGCAGGCTTGCCTTCGTTCATCGCGATATCGATTTGAACTGCTTTTTCTTTTTCAACAACGTCAGCTGGTACATCTTCTGGGTTTACGAACTCAGGCTTAGACGCAGCTACGTGCATAGCAACTTGCTTAAGTGTTTCTTCGTCAGCTTCACCAACTACAACAACACCGATACGGTCGCCGTGGCGGTAAGAAGAAAGCTTGTCACCGTCGATGTACTCAACGCGACGAACGTTGATGTTTTCACCGATTTTAGCAACTAGAGCAACACGAGTTTCTTCGAATTGTGCTTTAAGTGCTTCGATGTCTGCTTTAGATTCTGCAGCAGCGTCAAGAACTTGGTTAGCGAAACCAAGGAAATTAGCGTCTTTAGCAACGAAGTCAGTTTGACAGTTAACTTCAAGAAGTGCAGCGAAACCGTTACCTTCTTTGATTAAGATTGTACCTTCAGCAGCGATGTTACCTGCTTTTTTAGCAGCCTTTGCAGCACCGCTCTTACGCATGTTTTCGATCGCTAACTCGATGTCACCGTTAGTTTCAGTTAACGCTTTTTTACAATCCATCATGCCAGCGCCAGTACGCTCGCGTAATTCTTTAACTAGGGCAGCAGTTACAGCCATTAGAATATCCTCAATTGAATTCTGTTATAGGGAAGCGGTATAGGCCGCTTAACAAGAATAACAAGTCTTCATCTTAATTAGATGAAGACTTGATGACAGCTAATTACTCAGCTTCTACGAAGTCGTCTTTCTCAGCTTGAGCAACGATGTTGTTCTCACGACCTTCAGTGATCGCAGCTGATACAGCGCCAGTGTAAAGTTGGATAGCACGGATCGCATCGTCGTTACCAGGTACGATGTAATCAACACCGTCTGGGTTAGAGTTAGTATCAACGATAGCAACAACTGGGATACCTAGGTTGTTAGCTTCACGGATAGCGATGTGCTCGTGGTCTGCATCGATAACGAAAAGCGCGTCAGGAAGACCGCCCATGTCTTTGATACCACCAAGGCTCTTTTCAAGCTTTTCCATTTCACGAGTAAGCATTAACGCTTCTTTCTTAGTTAATTTCTCGAAAGTACCGTCTTGGCTTTGCGCTTCAAGGTCTTTAAGACGCTTGATTGATTGACGAACTGTTTTCCAGTTAGTCAGCATACCACCTAACCAACGGTGGTTTACGTAGAACTGCTCGCTTTGAAGAGCGGCTTCTTTAACTGCTTCGCTTGCTGCGCGCTTAGTACCAACGAAAAGTACTTTACCTTTGTTAGAAGCTGCGTTCGATAAGAACTTAAGTGCTTCGTTGAACATTGGTACAGTTTGCTCTAGGTTGATGATATGAACACGGTTACGAGCGCCGAAGATGAAAGGCTTCATCTTAGGGTTCCAGTAACGTGCCTGGTGACCAAAGTGAACACCAGCTTGAAGCATATCGCGCATTGAAACGTTTGCCATTTGTATAATCCTCTATAATTTAGGGTTAGGCCTCCACATATCCCATAGCACCAACACCGTAGTTAATTTGTAACTTAAGTGCACCCAAGTGTATGTGACGATACGTGTGTGTGTTAAAATAAAATTGTGTTTGCCTTAAATACAAAAAATCAGTTAAGAATTTATTTGTAAAAAGACGGCGCGCTTTATACCATATTAAAATTGAAAACTCAACGTCTAGTGCAAAATTTGTGCACTAAAAAATGACCTGAAAAACAACTTTGGAGCCTCAATGAGTGCTGTGATCAAGACCCCTGAAGAAATCGAAAAAATGCGTGTTGCCGGGCGCTTAGCCGCCGAGGTACTAGAAATGATAGAACCGCATGTGGTGCCAGGTGTAACCACAGATGAACTAAATACAATTTGTCATGATTATATTGTTAATGTTCAAGATGCTATTCCAGCACCGCTTAATTATCACGGTTTCCCAAAATCAATTTGCACCTCAGTGAACCATGTAATTTGTCACGGTATTCCAAATGACAAACCACTTAAAGAAGGCGATAGCGTCAATATCGACGTTACTGTGATCAAAGATGGCTATCACGGTGATACATCGAAGATGTTCCACGTTGGTACGCCTAACATTCAAGGCAAGCGTCTTGCAGATATCACCCAAGAAAGCCTTTACCTTGCAATTAAAATGGTAAAACCAGGCGTACGCTTAGGTGATATTGGTGCTGCAATTCAAAAATACGCAGAGGGCTTTAGCTATTCAATCGTACGTGAATACTGTGGCCACGGTATTGGTGCTGAGTTCCACGAAGAACCTCAAGTAATGCACTACGGTAAACCAGGTACTGGCGAAGTATTAAAAGCAGGTATGTGCTTAACAATCGAGCCTATGGTTAATGCTGGTAAACGCCAATGTAAACTACTTAAAGACAACTGGACAGTTGTAACAAAAGACCGTTCATTGTCTGCACAGTGGGAACATACACTGTTAGTGACTGAAAATGGTGTTGAAATTTTAACGCTCCGATCAGATGATACTATTGACAGGATCATCGAACACTAGGAGCCAGCCCCAGTGGCATTACCCAATAAAGTAAAAAAGTTGCTCAGCCAAGCTGAGCAACTTAGCGATTATCGCGACTGTTCTAGTTATTTTTATAAATGGCTACAGAACGAATTCTCAAAACAACCCGTTAGCAACTTAATTAATGCCCGCGCTGAGTTTATCGACCGCTTATTAATTAAACTGTTTCACGATTACGACCTCGCTCACGAAAGTGATCTTGCCCTAATTGCTGTGGGTGGTTATGGTCGTGGCGAACTACACCCCTATTCCGATATCGACTTTATGTTGCTAGTAAGCGAGCAGCCAAGTGAAGCCGTCTGCGAGAAAATTGGCCAGTTCGTTACCATGCTTTGGGATCTTAATTTAGAAATTGGTCACAGCGTTCGCACTATAGAACAAGCATTAGAACAAAAACGCGAAGATGTGACATTTGCCACCAGCTTACTCGAAAGCCGATTAATTTTCGGTAACCATATCGAATTCGAAAAATTAAAAAATCATCTAATAGATACGCCTATTTGGCGCTCAGACGAATTCTTTTTAGCCAAAGTACAAGAACAAAGCTTACGCCATAAAAAATGCCATGGTACAGCTTATAACCTTGAACCTAACATCAAAGAAAACCCAGGTGGCCTGCGCGACTTACAGACCATTATTTGGGTTGCTAAAAAGCACTTTAGAGCCGAAACATTACAAGAACTTATAAATCACGGCTATCTTACTCACGAAGAATACCAAGAACTGTCTGAATGTTTAGAAAACCTTTGGAACATTCGTTTTGCGCTACACATCGCTGCGGGTCGCTCTGAAAACCGCTTATTGTTCGATCATCAACCTCATGCCGCAGAAATTCTAGGCTTTGGTAGTGACGGTAAAGCCTCGGTCGAGCGCATGATGAAACGCTTATTTAGGATTATGAGCCGCGTACGTGAGCTTAACCAAATGCTGCTTTCATACTTTGAGCAAAGCATTTTACCGGGTGCTGGTGAGTTACCTGTGATTGAGCTTGACCGTAACTTTGAGCGTATTGGTCATCAAATTCGTGTTAAGAATCCATCGGTGTTCTTCCGCCGTGATCAGCTATTTGTATTGTTCGAGCATATTGCTGATAACCCAGAAATCACCCATATTTACCCAAGTACCATACGTACAATGCGCCAAGTTCGCCGTCGTTTATTGGGTGATTTACAAGATTACGCCGCCTGTCGCGAAGCATTTTTGCGTTTAATCAAACACCCTAACGGTATGGGGCGCGCATTTACGCTGATGCACAAGCACGGTATTATCGCTGCCTACTTACCTCAGTGGCGTAATATCTTTGGGCAAATGCAGTTCGATTTATTCCATGCCTACACCGTGGATGAACATACCCATAAACTCATCAACAATATTTATAAGTACTTTGATAAATCAAAAGTCAGCGAATTTCCGTTATGTAGTGAAATTGTCACTCGCATGGACAAGCCTGAGTTACTTTATTTAGCCGGTATTTTCCATGATATTGCTAAAGGCCGTGGTGGCGATCACTCTGAGCTTGGCTCAGTTGATGCAATCGCGTTTGCTAAGCTACACCGCTTCCCAGCCTCAGATGGCAAGCTTATTTCGTGGTTAGTGGCTAATCACTTACTTATGTCGGTTACAGCGCAGCGCAAAGATATTAATGACCCAGATGTGATTAAAGACTTTGCAAGTAAAGTGAAAAATGAGCGTCAGCTTGATTACTTGTACTGCTTAACCTTGGCCGATATTCGCGCAACTAACGATAACCTATGGAACGATTGGAAAAATACCCTACTACGTGAGCTGTATTTACACACCCAGCGAGCGCTTCGTTTAGGGCTCGAAAACCCAATGGACCAACGTGACCAAATACGTGATAAAAAACAGCAAGCCAAACAGCGCTTACTGAACCATGGTTGTAACGAAGATCAAATCGACTTAATTTGGAATCGCTTTAAAGCCAATTACTTTACCGCTTTTAGTGAGCAACAGATTTCGTGGCACACAGAGCACCTACTAAGCTGTGACGATTTAAGCCAGCCTAGCGTTGCCGTGTCTAACACCGCAATGCATGGTGGTACACAAGTATTTGCTTATAGCCCTTACTCGGGCAGTTTATTCTCACGTTTAGTTAGTGTGATTGGTTCGAAAAAAGCGCAAATTCAACATGCGCAAGTACTGACCACAAAAGATGGCTACGTGCTATTTAGCTTTGTTATTTTAGAGGTCAATGGTGACCCGATTGCGAGTAACCGTTCGCAAGGCATTAAACGTGCTTTAGATCTTGCAATTAGCGATCCGAAAAAGAAAATTCGCCTTAAAAAGAATCGCTCTCAGCGCTTCAAAGACTTTAATATCAAACCAAAAATTGTGCTTAGACCGCATGCCCGTAAAGACCGCAGCTTAATTGAAATTCAAGCGGTGGATATTCCGGGTCTATTAACAAAAATTGCGGAAGTATTTCAAGCGCACTTATTACATATTCATGCCGCACGGATCACCACAGTTGGTGAGCGTGCAGAAGATTTCTTCGTGGTATCAAATAACGAATACCAAGCATTAACAGACGAAGAACAGGCTAAAATTCATCAAGCATTGCGTAAAAAACTCAACGCAGAAACCGAATAAGAGGATCTTATGTCAGATTTAAAAACCATGATCGAAAACGCCTGGGACAACCGCGATAGCATCAGCCCAAGCACGGTATCAAGTGAAGTAAAACAAGCTATTATCGACGCGCTTGAATTACTTGATAGCGGCGCTGCCCGTGTTGCTGAAAAAATCAGTGGTGAGTGGGTTGTGCATCAATGGTTAAAAAAAGCGGTGCTATTGTCTTTCCGTATTCGTGATAACCAACCAATGAGCGATGGTGTTAATCAGTTTTACGACAAAGTACCACTTAAATTTAGCGACTATACACCAGAGCAATTCCAACAAGGCGGCATGCGTGTTGTGCCTAATGCTGTGGCACGTAAAGGCAGCTTCGTAGGTAAAAACGTGGTGCTTATGCCATCTTATGTCAACATTGGCGCCTACGTTGATGAAGGTACAATGGTTGATACATGGGCAACGGTTGGCTCATGTGCACAAATTGGCAAAAACGTTCACTTATCTGGCGGTGTAGGCATTGGTGGTGTACTTGAGCCACTACAAGCTAACCCAACTATTATTGAAGACAACTGCTTCATTGGCGCACGTTCTGAAATTGTTGAAGGCGTTGTAGTTGAAGAAGGCGCCGTTATCTCGATGGGCGTTTATATCAGCCAAAGCACACGCATCTATGACCGTGAAACTGGCGAAATCCATTACGGCCGAGTACCAGCTGGTGCAGTTGTTGTTCCAGGTTCTTTACCGTCAAAAGATGGTTCGCACAGCCTATATGCTGCCATCATCGTGAAAAAAGTGGATCAGCAAACTCGCGAAAAAGTAGGTATTAATGCCCTACTTCGCTCGATTGATGAATAATAAAGCGGAGCTTTAAGCCGTCAGCTTTAAATTTTAGATATAAGAAGCGCGATGCTAACTAGTTTCGCGCTTTTTTGTACTTAGAGCTTAAAACTTAGGACTTAAGGCTTTTAACTTAAAGCGCCTCAGCTAAATTGTTACATCTTATTTCAAATACACACTTTATCGCTTAATTACGGCTATTCAGCGTTACTTCTGAAACACATTTCATTTACCTCACTGGCACTTTTTTTACATCGCACTACAATGCACACAAACTGATTTTGGAACACACACAATGAATCTGACACGTAGTTCGCTGAAAAACCCTGCGAGTGTTATTGTCATCTTGGTGTTGATTATGTTGTTTGGCATGTTGAGTATTTTTAAGCTGCCAATTCAGCTCACACCAGATATTGAGCAACCACAGATCACTATTTTCTCTGGCTGGCGCCAAGCTGCACCTGAAGAGATTGAATCGGTGATCATTGAGCCGCTCGAGAACGCAGTAAAGAACACCCCGGGTGCCTTAGAGGTTAATACTTACATTAACCGTGGTAATGGCTCTATCACGTTGACTTTTGCTGTTGGGCAAAACATGCAACAGGCCATGCTTGATGTGTTAACTAGCCTTAACCAAGCGCCGCCCCTGCCGTTAGATGCATTTGATCCTGTGGTATTTGCTGGCGGTAATAATGGCGAAGCCGCTGCAACGTTACTGGTCACCCCAAAAGATTTTAATAGCGACAGCCTTGATTTAGACATGGCGCAGTTCCAAAAACAAATCGATGAATTTGTTGAGCCCCGTTTGGCACGTATCCCTGGTGTTGCCCGCGTTGATTTAGCTAGTGAACGACCAAAAGAATTACGTATTACCTTTGACCCCCACAAAGCCGCCGCACTTGGCGTCAGCCTTGACCAAATCAGTAACGTATTAGCCAGCTCACGCGATACTTCGGGTGGCCTTGCCAATGTTGGCCGCCGTCAATATACCGTGCGCTTTACGGGGCAATATGATTTATCAAGCATGGCACAAATGCGCGTTGGCTATTCAGGCGATAGACCTATTTACCTTGGCGATATCGCAAGTGTAGAGCGCACTTTTTCTGACCGTTTAGGAATGAGTGGTCGAAATGGTAAACCCGCTTATTACATTCGTATTTCGCGCGCAAACGAAGCTAATACCGTTGCCCTACTCGACGACATTAACCTTGCCATTAAAGAACTAAACGAAGGGCCGCTGGCTGAAAATGGCTTATCGATTGAATTAAGTTTTGATGCCTCAGTGCATATTCGTAACGCCTTGTCGTTAGTTAAAAGTAACTTAGGCCTAGGTGTTTTGCTGTCGTGTTTAATCTTGTGGCTGTTCTTTAGGGGCTTAAAGGCCACGTTTGTCATTGCAGCGACCATTCCTGTCTCTTTGTTAGTCGCGTTTTTAACGTTGAATATTTTTGACCGCAGCTTAAATGTTATTTCACTGGCGGGCCTTGCCTTTGCTGTTGGCTTAGTACTTGATGCCGCCATCATAGTGCAAGAAAACATCGCAAGGCTCAGAAGCGAAGGCTTTGATAGTAAAAAAGCCGCGCTAAAAGGTGCAGCTCAAGTAACAGGCGCTTTATTTGCCTCAACCACCACCAGCGTTGCTATCTTCTTGCCAATTTTATTTATGGCAGGTATTGAGGGGCAGTTATTCTCTGACTTGGCGCTCACCTTATCTATTGCTGTTATTGCCTCTATGATTTGCGCAATTACACTTATTCCGTTGGCTAACCATTTTTGGCCAGACAAAGAGCTCAAAGCGGACCCTTATAGTAAATATTGGCATAAGCTAACTAACTTCATCATGGCGCTTACCAATACCCGCGTTAAACAAATAGTATGGATAGTGTCGTTATTGGGTGGCTCACTCGTCGCGACCATGACCATGCTCCCGAAAACTGATTTTATGCCGCGCGCACCAACCGATGGCTTTTTCTTTAACTTGAATACCCCGCCAGGCGGCAATGTGCAGTTTATGGAAGAAGAGCTGCTGATGCGTATTAAAAAGCGCTTAATGCCTTATTACACAGGTGAAAAAGAGCCGGGGATAAAAGATTTTAACTTTTATGCTTTTGGTTCGAATGCTGGCGGCTTTATTTATTCTGCCGATCCGCAACGTGTTGAAGAATTAATGAAGGTAGCCCGAGAAGAAATCTTCATCGATTTACCCGACACCCAAGTATTCTTCTTTAGAGGGTCGATGATCCAAGTTGCTAATGGCGGTGATGGTCGTAATATCAATATCGATTTAACGGGTCCGAATATGGACGAGCTAATAGCCGGTGCTAATGTGGCGCTGCAAGCTGTCACCGAAGCAATGCCGAATGCCACTGCAAGGCCACAACCACGACTCGATATGGCAGAGCCAGAACTTAGGCTCACACCCAATGACCGTCGTATAACCCAAGCAGGGCTAACTCGTCGTGATGTATCTCAAGCAGTGCAAGCCTATACAGGTGGGTTATTTGTTAATGAATACTTTGATGGCAACGAACGCATGAACGTAATTTTGCGCGGTATACCGTGGCAAACTCCAGAGGAGCTTAAAGCACTGCCCATTGTGACCCCACAATCAGGTATTCAAACCTTAGGCGAACTTGCCAATATTGAACGCACCGTGGGGCCAACCCAGCTTAGACGTGTTAATGGCCGTCGTACCGTGAGTATTGTTGTCACTCCACCAGCAGATATGAGCTTACAACAAGCGCAAACTATTCTTTCAGAGCAAGTTATGCCAAAAGTTCGTGCAAGCTTGCCTGACAGCTCTGGTGCGATTTTGGCGGGTAACGCACAAAAAATGAATTCGGCCATGCAAGAAATGACAATCAACTTTATCTTGGCTCTGTTTATTTTATTCTTGCTAATGACCGCATTGTTTAAGTCAGTCAAAGACAGTGTGTTAGTTTTACTGGTTATGCCACTGGCAATTGCAGGCGGTGTACTGGCCCTATTCGTACTTAACTTATTTACCTTCCAATCGCTCGACTTACTGACCATGATTGGCTTTATTATCTTGCTGGGTCTGGTGGTAAATAATGCCATTTTATTGGTTGACCAAACCCGTGTCGCAATGGCCGCTGGGCTCAGTCGAGAAGACGCCGTTCGCCAAGCAGTGCTGCTGCGCGCAAGACCCGTTTACTTAAGTACCTTAACCAGCTTATTTGGCATGCTGCCACTGATGCTAATGCCGGGGGTAGGATCAGAAATTTACCGTGGCCTTGCCACTGTGATCGTCGGTGGCATGGCCATTAGTGCCCTATTTACCCTGATATTAATGCCAAGTTTATTGCAACTTGGCAGACAACTGCCGCCCGCTAATAACAAACAGCAACCAGAAAAAACGCCTTTAAGCTTGGTATCGAATCAATGAGTATTAAAACAATGAACACACCTTTTCGTAAATTAACCGCTCGCTTTTGTGCGCTATTCAGTCTTATCGCATTTAACGCCTTTGCAGTCGTGCCGGTTACGGTAGAAACTGTCACACAAGCTCCACTGACAAGCGAAATTGAAGTCAGCGGCACTTTGTATGGCAAAGACGATGTAACCCTAACAGCAGGCGTTAGCGGGCGTTTATTATATGTTGTTGAGCCAGGTACTCTGGTGAAAAGTGGCGACACCCTAGTTCGTATGGACACCTTACCGCTTGAACTTGAAAAAGCGCGCCAGCAAGAAATGCTCAATCGCGCCAAAATAAACCTACGCTTATATCAACAAGAGCTCGCTCGTTTACAAAAACTCGCCAAAGCCAGCAGTGCTGCAGCAAGCCAAGTCGATGATATGCAAAATAAGCATGACCTTGCGTTATCTGATATCGCACTGGCTAAGGTTGAATTAAAAGTAATAGACGATCAGCTTTCCCGTGCAACGGTTCGCGCCCCATTTGATGGCGTGATCAGCGAGCGTTTTAAACGCGCTGGTCGCGAAATAAATCGTGCTGATGAACTGGTCACCCTGCTCGATATTAATAACCTAGAAGTGCGTTTGTACGTGCCTGTTAAATACTTAAAATTTTTACACAAAGGCATAGAGTTACCAATTCAAGCCGGCGACTTATCAGCCCCTGATATGACAACAGCCACCGTAACAGCGGTGATCCCATCAACCGATCCGCGTTCACAAACCGTAGAAGTACGTGCCCTACTACCAAATGATGCCGAGCAAACATGGGCAATTGGCCAACTGGTTGATGTAGCCGTGCCACTAAAAAGCAAAGGGGATGTACTACTGGTGAATCGCGATGCGCTGATCTTACGCAAAAAAGGCACCCATATCGTCAAAATCGACAACGACAACAAAGCCCTGCAAATTCCCGTAAAAGTCGGTAATGGTAAAGACAAGCTTGTTGAAGTCACCCCGACTTCTAACATCACTTTAAATGCGGGCGATAAAGTGGCAGTACGCGGCGCCGAGCAACTACAAACCGGGCAAGAAGTCGAAGTTCAGGTAAAGCAATAACTGCAAGGCTTGAGATGACTGCCAGCTATTAAATATTTTAAGAGCTGGCAGTTATGATAAAGGGTAGTAATGATTATTAAGAGTTGCGCTTGTTTTTGACTTTCTAGGAAGCAAAAAAGCAAGATCAGGGCCCTTCGACTTCCTTACTATCCTGAGTACCTAATTTAATTCCGATGACAGTACCAACAATCGCAAAGGCTATACTCAAAGGCACTTCTACAAACCATAAAGGTGAGATAAATAACGTTTGTAATAGTATCGATACAATTACTGTTCCCACTATAAAGCTCAGTAAATATACACTTAGGGCATAATTCCAAGCTTTTACAACATTGCGCTTAGCCAGAACGGTATAGATACCTGCATTCAATAAATAAGATGGTAATAACTGGTATGTAAAATATTTGCCGAATGAGAGTGAAGCTAAGTTATCACTTCCAATTATTAGAGTGATAAAAGTACTTAATACGGTACCTAAAACCAGCATGACTAAAGTGTATTTTACTATCCTTAAACTATTCAATTTGTCTCCATGTATCATGTCACAATCATGATTTAGAAATGATTAACTAGATACACTAACGCAGAACTAAGTTAACAGCTACGATTCGCGTTTAAAATACTCGCCTTATAATGCTTTAAAATAGTGAATCATTCTAATAACCTCTTTTATTTCATAGCAATAAAGAGGTTCCCAGCGAAAGCTTAGTAGCAAACACCACCAAAGCATTGAACCTGTGTAAAATTTTGTCTCTTGCTTACTAAATTTAAACTTACATCCTTTGAGGGCTGAACCAAATTTTAAGCTTTTTGGCTTTCCACCTGTTGTAAGTGCTTCATTTGCTTGAGAGATAGATAGCATATTTACTTCTAAGTCAATATAACCATGGCTACAGCCAACCTTTCCTACTTTTATTGAAATAGGAGCAGAGTTTTCAATATGCTCGATTACTATGTCATCTAATATAAATTTCATAATTCTCTTATGTATGTGACGTGCCTTATATAATCAGTGCCTTGTAAGTAAAACTACAGAACCCAAACTAATCGTGCGATTTAATTATTTTGACCATTTCATGCTTTTTACTATAATTCCCCTATCACTTTATTTTAGAGCTCAGCCATGAATACACTAACAGCAAATGATGCAAAACGTAATTTTGGTGAACTACTTTTAAACGCTCAACGTGAGCCTATTAAAATTAGTAAAAACAACAAGGACGCCGTAGTGGTCATGTCTATAAGGGATTATGAAGAATTAGAAGCTATGAAAGTTGACTATATTAAGTATTGCTTTGAAAACGCAAAAAGAGACTTAGCTCAAGGTAATGTAGTTGATGGTAAAGACTTCTTAGATACTTTATAAAACATTATGCAAAAGAGAAGTTACAAACTAAGTGAGTTAGCCCAGTCTCATTTGCTAAAAATCAAAGATTACACCGTTAATAATTTCTCGCCGTTACAATGGCGCAGTTACAAAGAAAAACTGCTTACAACATTTCAGCTGCTTGCTGACAATCCAGAAATTGGGCGTAGTTGTAATGACATTTATCCAAATGGTTTTTACTTTCCTGTTGGTAAACATACCGCTTATTTTATTAAAGAAGATGGTTTTATAATGATTGTTGCCGTACTAAACCAATCTCAGCTTCCTGAAAACCACTTATAATCGCAGTCACCTCCCACAAAGCCAACACCTCTCACTGCAAACAGCCATACCCTTTTAATGAAATTTCTTGAGTATTCGCGCCGCTTTGGTTTTTATGTTGAATGATCAAACGCGAATCTTGGCTAGTAAAGGTAAAGGTTCCGAGCCAAGGTAGCTGGGCTATTGGTTGCATGTGGTAAAAACCATTGGCATTAAAGCATATAAATGAGAACTCATGATGTACCGGTGCAAATACGCCATAATCAGCGGTAAATACAGCAATGTTGTCTTGCAGCATAAAATATTTCGCTTGCGTGCCCGCCACTAAATACCAAAAACATATTGCTGTCATTATCACCACCTGTATGCCGCCGAGTAAAAAGACTGAAAATTTAACAATACGGGTCGATTTACTGGCTTCCATATAAAGGCGCTTTGCTTTGAGTAATAACCAAAGCCCAATGGCAACCATAGTGAGCTTTACAATCATCAGCGCTACGCCTATTTGGTACATAAGTTTAGGGCTGTGCCATTGAATGCCAAATGTTTGCGGGATAAACAAGCTATCAATTAAGGGCAGTAAAATGAGTAGGAATGGCAGAATAAGCGCTTTGTTTTTCATTCTTTACTTTCTAGTGTTCTTGCATAGATAAGAGCCTAATGTTAATTCTTGGGCTCTAAAAAAGCAAAAAGGCGCAACCTGAGGTTACGCCTTTTATCGTTCTGGGCAGAACTTAAAATTTACAGTGCAGCGAATACATCGTCTGTTTTAGCAGCACAGATAAAATCATTTTTGTGTAACCCTTTGATAGAGTGGCTCCACCAAGTAACAGTTACTTTGCCCCACTCGGTTAACAGACCTGGGTGGTGACCTTCTTCTTCAGCCATATCGCCCACTTTATTAGTGAACTCAAGTGCTTGCTTGAAGTTTTTAAACTTGTAAACACGCTCTAATTGCATAATGCCGTCGCGCACTTCAGGAACCCAGTCTGGGATCATTTTGATCAATTCTGCTAATTCAGCATCAGATACTTTAGGCGCATCCGCACGACACGCTTCACACTTTTGTGTGCTTAATGAAGACATTATAAATCCTTAACTTGCTAATTTTTCTTTAGGAGGAAACTTTGGCTCATGTAGCCCTAATTCTTTTGCTTTACTCACCAGCGACATGATATCCATTTGTGAAATATCAAATAAGTCATTGATTGAGTTAATGGTGTAGTACACAGGCTGCATAATATCAATACGATAAGGTGTACGTAATACATCAAGCACGTTCATCGCATTGATTTCTGGCTTATCTGAGTACACGTATTGTGTTTCGCCTGGGCTTGATAAAATACCACCACCATAAATTCGCAGACCTTGTTCGGTTTTCATTAAACCAAACTCAACAGTAAACCAGTAAAGGCGTGCTAAATAAACACGATCTTTCTTTTCAGCGGCATAACCTAACTGACCATATTTGTGTGTAAACTCAGCAAATGCTGGGTTGGTAAGCATGGCACAATGGCCAAAAATCTCGTGGAAGATATCTGGCTCTTGTAAGTAGTCAAACTCTTCACGGCTGCGAATAAAAGTCGCTACTGGGAACTGCTTGTTTGCTAGTAATCGAAAGAACTCATCAAAATCGATCAGTGCCGGAACAGGCGCAACTTGCCAGCCCGTTGTTTCGAGTAACACTTCGTTGAGTTCACTAAGTTGTGGAATACGATCTGTTGGTAAATTAATTTTCTTAAGACCTGCTAAATATTCATCACAGGCTTTACCTTCTATGCAAGCGAGTTGGCGAGCAACTAGCTCAGACCATATTTTATTTTCTTCTTCGCTCCAATGGATAACCCCATTTTCATCAGGTTGCTTGGAGGTGTAATTACTTGCTTTAGCCATAATAACCTTCTTCGTTAAATCTTGATCAGCATTGATCAGAATCTCATTAACTTGTTAAGCCGATACTATGTAAAAGTAAGCGAAATTTTAATAGTTAAGGCTGTTTCTAAGGTTTGCAGAAACAGCCTTAACGTAAAGTTAAAATTACACCAAAAGATCGAAAAGTTTACACGCCTCGTTTTCAAAGGGCTAAAAGCAAACATAATCGTAAACTTAAGATTACAACCTAACCAATGAATGTAAATGCAGTTTTAAGATCGTTAATAATATCGTTAACATCTTCTAGACCAACTGATAATCGAATTAAGCCATCACTGATCCCAGCAGCTGCTCTTTCTTCAGGTGTATAAGGCGAATGTGTCATCGATGCAGGATGTTGAATGAGGGTTTCAGCATCCCCTAAACTGACCGCAAGGGTACAAAGTTGGGTGTTATTTATAAATGTTTCGCCATCTTCAAGGCTGCCTTTTATTTCAAAGGCAATAACACCACCAGCGGCTTTCATCTGTGAGCCAATAAATTGATGACCCGGATGTGATTTAAGTCCTGGGTAATAAACTTGGCTTACTAACGGGTGTTGCTCTAAATATTCAGCAACTACTTGGGCACTTGCACAGTGGCGCTCCATGCGTACAGCAAGGGTTTTTAAACCGCGATTAATTAACCATGCATCATGAGGGCTAATCGTTGCACCAATGTCTTTTAGCACCGTCATTTTTATCAGGTTGATATGCTCCTCTGTGCCGCACACGAGTCCTGCTACCACATCACCATGGCCATTTAGGTATTTAGTTGCGCTATGCACCACAATATCAATACCAAACGAGGTAGGTTGCTGTAGCAGAGGCGTTAAGAAGGTATTGTCGATAACGCTTATCAGTTGATGCTGTTTGGCAACATCGGCAATCAAACTTAGATCAAGCACCGCCATGGTCGGATTAATTGGCGTTTCTGCAAAAATCATTTTTGAATTGGCTTTTACCGCACCGCGAAGTTCAGCTTCGTTAGTCATATCAACAAAAGTAACTTCGATACCAAAGCGCGGCAACATGTGAGCAAAAAATGCAAAGGTGCAACCGTATAACGCACTTGATGCGACTAAGTGGTCACCTTGTTGTAAAAAGCTAAGCACAGACGCAGACACCGCACCCATACCGGTCGCTGTGGCAGCCGCTGCTTCACAGTTTTCTAACTGAGCCACTTTTTGTTCTAGCTCTTGCGTTGTCGGATTACCTAAACGGGTATAAATAAAGCCCTGCTCTTCACCAGCAAATCGGGCTGCACCTTGGGCTGCATTAGCAAATGCGAAGGTAGAGGTTTGGTAAAGCGGCGCACTCAGTGCGCCGTGAGGATCGTTTGGTTTTTCTGGACCATGAATACATTGTGTATGTAAGTGATGCTTAGTCATTGTGTGTTCTCGTTTTTATTATCAGTACTTCATACTCATAAATAAAACGTAGATACCCACGATGCACAAGCATGCCGGATGCTCAGATGGCTAAATATCACTCAGCTGTTTTTATTAACTGTACACAAAAGTTGTCATTTTGTATTTTCGGTCTCTTTGTCATCCGTGCGTGAAGCAATTTTACGAGCAATACTATTGGCGGTTTCTTTTAGCAAGCTACGCTTATGCTCTAAGCGAGGTAACGGGCGGCTAAGCTCCATCGCTTTATACCCTATACGTGCGGTAAAAATACCGGCACTTAGCCCTTGCGCTGCACGGCCCGACAATTTTCCCAGTAATTCAGCGCTTAGTGCCGTCGCTGCTAAATCTGAGACTAACTCTGCACTACCAACAAACAGTACTTGTTTCACTAATAAGCGATACAATTTAATACGGCTTGCATAACCAAAACCAATACCGTAAATACGGCCAATTTGTTCAATGAGCTTAGTGCCACGCCATAGCACCGCCATCATATCAACTAAAGCCAGAGGGCTTAGCGCAACCAATAAGCCAGACTCAGTGGCAAAACGGTTAATCAGTTTTTTTGCTTGCTGATCTTGGCTGACCAATAAGCTATCGGCGTATAAGGTCATGATTTCTTTATCAGTATGGTGACTTGCTATTTGCTGCTTAAACTCTTCAAACCCAGTAAGCGTTTGATGTTTATTAAGCTTTTCTAGCCATGGTAATGCTTCACCTACTTGCTCGCTATTGAGTAAGCGGTCGGCCTCGGTACGATGCAATTGATTACGCTTTAAACTTCTTAGCATGCGGTACTCGCGCCAAATAACACGGGCAATCAGTAGCACACCACTGAGAACAGCCGTTAAATACACCGAACCTAAAATAATTGATTGCTGGAACGTCACAAATAATGACATTGCAAACTCAAGTAACACTAAAACTAAAAAGCTAACAACAAACACTCCTTTTAGGGTTTGCCATTTCGACTTTTTATACACAGGCTCAAGCTCAATGCTATCTTGCTGATCTTCTTCAGTGTCGATAAATTCAGCGTTTTCTATCACTTTAGCAACAGTTAGCTCCTTCGCTGGCGCTTCATTACTTGCAGAGCTTGAAATACGGCGACCCGCCTGAAAGTTCATCTCCTTTGGTTGCTCACTCATGTTAGTTTATCTCCTATCAGATACTGCATGACATGATCTAAACGAATATGCTTTAACCGTTTATCAGGGCATGGCAGTGGCGAAAACGATAAGAACTCAAAGCCCTGTTTTGGCCACTCTTGTTTGTTGAGCAGGCGTGACGGTGGCTGCGGTGGCAAATACGTTAGCCATTCTTGCTCGCCTAAAGGCTTGCCATAAATACAAGCTAACTGTTGGCCTTTTTCAGCCACTTGGCGCGGCTCTGTAGCGCAGATAGATGACATTGCCATGGTTTCGATTTGCACGCCTTCGAACTTTAAATGATTCGTTTGGTCATGCACGATTGAATCAAGCAATAGCGCTAAATCTTTATGATATTGCGCACTAATATGATCTGACTTATTGGCCGCAAACAGTAGCTTGTCGATGTTTGGTTTAAACAAACGTTTAAAGAAGCTTGCTTCACCATAATTAAAATGGGCCAACAATTGGTTAACAACACGGCTTTGCTCATGCAGGGTTTCGCTGCCTTCATTCAAGGCGCTGAACACATCCACTAGCACAATTTGTCGGTCAAAATGACGAAAATGCTGCTCGTAAAAAGGTTTTACAACCTCTTTTACATAGGCTTTATAGCGCTTTTTAAGATGCGCTAGATTCGACCCTTCGATTATGTCGTCAGGCACATTAGCAACAGGAAAAAACTGCAGTAGCGGCGCTCCTTTAAGCTCGCCTGGCATCAGCATGCGACCAGGTTGCAGCATGGCAAGTTTGGTGTCTTTTTTAAGGCCCACTAATAACTGCTGATAAAGCGCAGCGACATCAGCAAGTTTGTTCTCATCAACACTGGCTGATAGATCAAGTTCAGCAAGGGCGGTTAAAAATGGCTTCGCTTTTTCGTTGCGTGCTGTTTGCTGCAAGAGTGAGTATTGTGACTCACACCAATCAGCAAATGATTGCTCTAGCATTGGCAAATCAAGTAGCCATTCACCAGGGTAATCAATAATGTCTAGATAGAGCGTTGAATGCGGTGCAAAGTGACCACGTAGCCCGGAATTACTTTGGTACTTAATTGCTAAACGTAGCGTATTTATACGCTCGGTAGAGGCAGGCCAAACTGGCTCACCTTCAACAGGTAATAGCGCTGATAATGCATTTGTGTATTCAAATGTCGGTATTGTCAGTGCTTGCTGCGGCACAATTTTTGTAGCGATATGACGCTTTTCGCGCATCACATCAAAAAAAGGTAAGTTTTTATCGTCAGCTTGACTGGTTAAGTGTTTAACCAAGGCGGTAATAAAAGCGGTTTTGCCGCTGCCACTTAAACCTGTAACGGCTAACTTCACGTGTTGATCTAAACTACGGTGAAGGGCTTTTTCCGCTTTATTTTTTAACGAATTAAAGGTGTTCTTTGCAAATGATTGGCTCATAAAGTGTCTAGCACCTTATTTGCGCTTGGTATCACGATGCAAACAAGGTGCGTATATATCCTTTAAAGTTTGTTGATTTCACGGCTAACCGTAAATTCTGTTGATGTGACATAGCGTTCCATCTCTTGTAAACGACCATCAACTCGAGCAAGACGATCTTTTAAGTCTTGCAATGCACGGCGAGGTGGTTCCCCTTTTTGCCATACTTTAAATTTTACTTCAAGCGGGTCTTGGTGAATGCTGTCTGTGCTTTTCTCTGTTTTTTCTGTCGGTTTTTTATCTAAAATAAACCAAGCAGCAATGTAAGCAACAACAATAAATTGACCACCTGATAATAACGCTGCCGAAACAACTAAGATACGTACCAGCCAAAGCTCCATGTTAAAGTAATCACTGATACCTGCACATACACCACCTAACTTGCCACGTTCAGGATCTTTATATAGTTCGCGTTTGATACTCATACTTTACGTCTCCACTGCGGAGCCTCTTGATCAAGTAAGGCTTCTAATGTTTCAACACGCTCTGCCATTTTATCTGCTTTTTGTGCAAGCTCTAATAATTGGCGGTGCTCGTGTTCACTTAAACCTTGGCTCACTTGTTTTTTACTACGGTAATGTAAAATTAGCCAAAGTGGGGCAACAACCACCATAAAAACAATAATCGGTGCCATCAAAACTTCTGCGTCGAACATGGTACTCTCCTGTCAATCCGTTATGTGTTTAAGCATTGGGGGACATGCCCCCATTTATTATTTTTTATCTGCTAGTTTTTTCTTAAGCTCAGCGAGCTCATCATCAATCTTTTCGTCTTGCTGAAGACCAGCAATTTCGTCAGCTAATGATTTTTTACCAAGATCATAAGACTCTATTTGTGATTCTAGACCATCGATCTTAGTTTCGTAACGTTCGAAGCGGTTTAAAGCGTCTTCAACTTTAGAGCTGTCGAGTGCTTTTTTAACTTCTAGACGTGACTCAGCAGAGCGTTGACGTAAGATGATTGCCTTTTGACGCGCTTTTGCATCAGCTAGCTTCTCTTGTAACGTGCTCACTTCTTGCTGTAGTTTCTCGATGTGAGACTCTACATGCTCAAGCTCAGTTTCAACCGCTGCGACTGCATCTGCTGACTTTTGCTTTTCAATCAGTGCTGCACGCGCTAAATCATCACGGTCTTTACTTAGTGCTAATTCAGCTTTTTCTTGCCAGTCTGCAACTTGAACTTTTAAAGTTTCAACGCGACGTACTAGCTCTTTTTTCTCAGCAAGTGTTTTCGCTGATGTAGAGCGAACTTCTACTAATGTATCTTCCATCTCTTGGATGATCAGGCGAACCATTTTTTCTGGGTCTTCTGCTTTATCTAAGATGGCATTGATATTAGAATTAACGATGTCTGCAAAACGTGAAAAAATTCCCATAACATTTACCTCTTTGGTGTTTTAACTTAATCAGTTGGTATATCTAGTATCAATATGCTTGCCAACTTTTATAAACTTAGAATAACTTAATATATTCAAACAGTTAAACTAAATTTATAAATTTCTTTAGTTCTAATAGATAATGAAATACACTAGATCTTAGTAAAAATGACTAAGAGTTAGGGAATATGAGCCAATTTCGCCAACAGGATAATTTACTCGGCCAATCTGACAGTTTTTTAAGTGTACTTGATCAAGTTTCGCAACTAGCTAGTTTAGAAAAGCCGATCCTTATTATTGGTGAGCGCGGTACGGGTAAAGAACTCATTGCTGCCCGTTTGCACTTCTTATCTAAGCGTTGGGATCAAAACTATATAAAGCTTAACTGTGCAGCGCTTAACGAAAACCTGCTCGAAAGTGAGTTATTTGGTCATGAAAGTGGCGCATTCACCGGTGCCAGTAAACGCCACGAAGGCCGCTTTGAGCGTGCTAATGGCGGTACGTTATTCCTTGATGAATTAGCCAACACCTCGGCGATGGTACAAGAAAAACTACTACGCGTTATTGAATACGGCGAGTTTGAACGCGTTGGTGGTAAGCAAACCGTTAAAGTCGATACCCGTTTAGTCTGTGCGACTAATGAAGACTTACCAACCCTTGCTGAGCAAGGCGAATTTAGAAGCGATTTACTCGACCGCCTCGCTTTTGATGTTATTACCCTGCCCCCGCTGCGTGAACGCCAAGAAGATATCATGTTACTAGCAGAACAATTTGCAATTAACATGGCCCGCGACCTTGAGTGGGAGCTATTTAGTGGCTTTACGCGTAGCGCCATCGAAACGCTGCAATCTTACGAGTGGCCAGGTAATATTCGTGAGTTAAAGAATGTGGTTGAACGTAGCCTCTATCGTCATGGTAACGAACATATTCCCGTTCACCAGATTATTTTAGATCCATTTGCGAGTAAATTTAGACCTAAACAGCGCGTTAAAGCTGCCGTTAGCAGTGCCCCTGTTGCAAACGTCGAAGCTGCGCCTATCGCCACGACACAAAATCAAGACGTTGTGACACTCAATAAGCCCGACATTCAATTTCCTTGTAATTTAAAGCAGCTGTCTAATGACTTTGAAATTGATGTCATTAAAAAAGCGCTTGAACATAGCCAATTTAACCAAAAGAAAACTGCAGAACACTTAGAATTAACGTATCATCAATTACGTGGCTATTTGAAAAAATACAATTTATTAGATCAGCAGCAATAGTTAGAGGCTAATCAGGTGTTTAAACCGTTACTTGCTTTGTCTTTGGTGTGCTTAGTAGGCTGCCTAGATAACGAAGAAAAAACCACAGAACAAAAAAACCAGGGCTTAGTCTATTGCGCTGAAGCAAACCCTGTGTCGTTTAATCCGCAAGTGACAACGACGGGTTCAACTATCGATATTATCGCCAATCAGTTATATGATCGCCTGTTAAGTATTGATCCGGTGTCTGCCGAGTTTAAAGCAGAGCTGGCAACTGATTGGAAAATTAGCCCTGACGGCAAAGCAATTACCTTTACCCTGCGTAAAGGGGTTAAATTTCATACCACAAAATACTTTACCCCAAGCCGTGATTTTAACGCTGATGATGTAATTTTTACTTTCAGCCGCTTATTTGACGTTTATAACCCTTACCACTTTGTTGGCGATGCCAGTTACCCTTATTTTCAAAGTGTGGGTATTGATCAGCTTATTCGTCGTATTGTGCGTGTTTCTGATTACCAAGTACGGTTTGAGCTTTATAATGCTGAAAGCAGCTTTTTAGCAAACCTTGCAACCGATTTTGCCGTGGTGTTATCGGAAGAATACGCCATGCAGCTTAAAGAGCGAAACCAAGAAAACTTATTTGACCAATACCCAGTGGGTACTGGCCCTTATGTATATAAAGAATATCGTCGCGACCGTTTAATTCGCTATTACCGCAACCCAGACTACTGGAAACATCCTGTAGCACTTGAACAACTGGTGTATGACATTACGCCAAACGGCACCACACGCGTTGCGAAAATGCTCACTAAAGAGTGTGATGTGACTGCGCACCCAAGCAGCGCGCAGCTAAGTATTTTATCGCAACGTGAAGACATTAAAGTTCAAAAAGAGCAAAACTTAAATATTGGTTACTGGGCCTTTAATACTGAGCGTCCGCCTTTTGATGATGTACGTGTACGCCAAGCACTCGCAAGCGCCATTGATGTCGATAAAATCATGCAAGCGGTGTATTACGGTAACGGCATTAAGGCACAGTCATTACTGCCTCCAGCTTCGTGGGCATTTGAAGCGCAAAAAGCCATGCCTGAATTTAACCCAGCTCTTGCCAAAACCTTGCTCGCAGAAGCTGGCTACAAAAATGGCTTTGATATGAATATTTGGGCTATGCCGGTAAGCCGTATTTATAATCCAAACGCCCGTAAAATGGCTGAGCTGATGCAAAGTGATTTACGCAAGATTGGTGTAAACGTTAATATCGTCGAGTATGAGTGGAACACCTTTTTACAACGCGTTGGTGAGCATAGACACGATAGTGTGTTACTTGGTTGGGCTGCTGATACGCCAGATCCTGATAATTTTATGAGCCCATTGTTAAGTTGCACCGCAACATTTAGTGGTAAAAACCCTGCCAATTGGTGTCATCCTGAATTTGATTTATTACTTACTCAAGCCCTCGACACCACAGATCTTGAAAAACGAAAACAATACTACAATCAGGCACAGCGGATCATAGTGCAAGAGCTGCCTATTTTGCCGATAGCCCATGGTATGCGCTTTCAAGCAGCAAGTAGTGACGTAAAAGGTATAAATTTAAGCCCATTCGGCGGCATTTCACTAGCTAACGCGAGGAAAGAATAATGATCCTTGATTATATTCTTCGTCGTCTAGCGTTGTTAATGTTTATGATGCTGACGCTGAGTATTTTTACCTTTTCATTGAGCTTTTTGTTCCCGGGTGATGCGCTAACTAACTTAAGCGGTGTTACTAATAGTACGTTCTCGCAAACCAGTGTGTTAGAGGAAAAGTTTCACTTTACCGACAACTACGTGGTGCAATACTTTGCCTTTTTAGAACGCATTATTCAGGGGGATTGGGGAATTTCTTTTGCATCTGGTGAGAGTGTATTTCAACATATAAAAGACTTATTTCCAGCAACACTCGAATTGAGTCTTTATGCGCTCATTGTATCCGTCATAGTTGGCGTACCAAGTGGTATTTTAGCCGCTGCCTACTACAAACGTTGGCCTGATAAACTGATAAATTCCGGCACACTTTTTGGCTATTCAATGCCCGTTTTTTGGTTAGCATTGTTATTAATTATGGTGTTTTCCCTGCAACTAGGCTGGTTTCCTATGTCGGGCCGCATGGGCCTTCTTTACGAAATAGAACCAGTTACCGGCTTTATACTTATTGATATCTTTTTAGCTGATTTCCCCTATGATGGCATGGCATTTTTAGATGCAATCCATCATTTAACACTACCTACCATAGTACTTGCTATGTATCCGACCACAGTACTAGTTCGCTTTACCCGTGATTCAATGCTGAAAGTACTCGATCAAAGTTATATTAAAACAGCGCGCGCAAAGGGCTTAAACCGTGCGCAGCTGATTATTCACCACGCTCTGCGTAATGCGCTGCTACCGGTGATTAAACAAATAGGTCTACAGTTTAGTACCTTGATCACCCTTGCGATGATCACCGAGGTTATTTTCTCATGGCCGGGCATTGGTCGTTGGCTTATCGATAGTATTTATCAGCGTGACTACCCTGCAATTCAAGGTGGCTTACTCGCTGTTTCTATGTTCGTTATTTTAGCTACCATTATTGCTGAGCTCACTTATACCTTATTCGACCCATTATCGCGGAACCAAGCACATGGCAAAGTTTAATTTATTCTCTGAAGAGTCGAATAAATCGCCGTTAGCGCGATTTTGGAAGAAATTTAAAACCAATCACCCTGCCCTTGTCGGCTTATGGTTGTTTATTGCTTTAGTGTTACTGGCAGTGTCTGCACCACTCCTTGCACCTTATGGCGTGAACCAGCAACACAGCGATGCACTGCTATTACCGCCATCGTGGCATGATGCAGGTGACGTACGCTTTTTATTAGGCACCGACGATTTAGGCCGAGATGTATTGTCACGTTTAATGAATGGTGCAACTTACACCTTTGGTTTATCGGTTGTCGCAGCTTTGATCACCACAGTGATAGGTGTGTTAGTGGGCACCTTTGCAGGAATTAGCAAAGGTATTCGCTCAAGCTTTTTAAATCACTTGCTTGATATTACCTTATCAATTCCATCATTATTACTGGCCATCATTATTATTGCGATTCTTGGCCCTGGCTTAATGAATACAGTATGGGCGATTATATTAGCCTTATTGCCTCAGTTTATTCACTCGGTGCGTAACTTAATTGTCGAAGAGCTGAACAAAGATTACATAACAGCATTCAAGCTTGATGGCGCATCCAATTGGCATATTCTTGCTCGTGGTATTTTTCCGAACATTTACGAGCATATTGTGGTTATTTTTACCATGGCGCTTTCTACTGCGATTTTGGATATCTCGGCACTTGGCTTTTTAAAATTGGGCGCCCAGCCCCCCACCACAGAATGGGGCGCTATTTTGGCTGAAAATCTAGGTTTAATTTACCTTGCCCCTTGGACTGTTGGCTTACCAGGCGTATTATTATTTTTAGCAGTGCTGTCTACCAATTTAGTAGGTGACGGTTTACGCCAAGTGCTTAAAGAACGTAAGGCCGACTAATTATGCAATTACTCGATATTCGTAACCTCACTATAGAGTTACGCACTTCAGATACCGTGATTCGTGCGGTGGATAGAGTCAGCATGACCTTAAAAGAAGGCGAAGTACATGCTTTGGTTGGTGAGTCTGGCTCAGGTAAAAGCTTAATTGCAAAAGCCATTGTTGGAGTTTTAAACAAACGTTGGCATATCACTGCAGACCGCATGCATTGGCGTGGCGTGGATTTAATGCGCTTATCTAACGAGCAACGCCGTAAACTCGTAGGTCAAGACATTGCTATGATCTACCAAGATCCAAGCCGCTGCCTAGATCCAACTGCCAAGATATTCGACCAAATTGCCGAGACCTTACCTGAACAAGCAACCAGTGGTTTTTTCTTAAAACGAAACAGACAACGAAAAGACAGAGTAAAAGCGTTAATCCACAAGGTTGGTATTAAAGACCATAAGAAGGTGCTAGACAGCTACCCTCATGAGCTCTCTGAAGGTATTTGTCAAAAAGTGATGATTGCCATGGCCATTGCGCGTACCCCAAAACTATTGATTGCCGATGAGCCAACTACCGCTCTTGAGAGCACCACGCGTGCGCAGGTATTTAGACTGCTAAAAAGCTTAAACCAGCTAAAGAACATGTCGATTTTGATGATCTCTCACGAGCTTGAGGAAATTGTAGAGTGGTCTCATGGCATGCATGTTTTATACTGCGGTCAGATGGTTGAAGCTGGGCCGACTAACAAAATTTTTAGCCAGCCACGACATCCTTATACCCAAGCACTGTTAAAAAGTTTGCCTGATTATGAGCAAGGGCTTGCTCACAAAGAGCCGTTTTATGCTTTAAAAGGCACCATTCCAACTTTACAACATTTACCTATTGGCTGCCGCTTAGGCCCACGTTGCCCACAAGCACAAAAAGAGTGTGTCGTTACCCCGAAATTGACCAAGCATCATAGCCAGAGTTACGCCTGTCATTTCCCATTAATTAAGGCGATGAAATAATGCAGCCCCTACTCAAAGTTCAAGCATTATCAAAGAGTTTTAATTTACGTGCCGGTTTATTTTCACGTAGAAGCTTTACTGTATTAAAAGATATTTCGTTTTGCTTAGGGCAAGGCGAGACGATCGCCATTATTGGCGAAACTGGCTCAGGTAAAAGTACTCTCGCCAAATTGCTTGCAGGGGCTGATAACGCAGATAAAGGGCAAATTCTACTTGATGGCAATATCATCGAAAATGATGGCTTGCGTGATAACGACTGTCGCCATATTAGGTTGATTTTCCAAGACTCTGAAGCGTCTTTGAATCCAGGTTTAACCATTGGCGATATGCTCAATGACTGTTTACAGTACAACACTGATTTAAACAAAGAAGAGCGTGAAGATAAAATAAAGCAAACCCTCTCAAAAGTGGGCTTGCTTTTAGATCACCAGCACTATTACCCGCATATGTTTAGTAGTGGTCAATTACAACGTATAGCGCTTGCACGGGCTTTAATTTTAGATCCTAAGGTTGTCGTGCTCGATGAAGCGTTATCGTCCCTTGACCCGTCTGTACGCGCACAAACGGTAAACTTATTGCTACGTCTACAAAAAGACACAGGCCTTAGCTATGTGCTTATTACGCATCACCTAAGTTTGGTGCGTCATATTAGCGACCAACTTGTGGTACTTGATCACGGTGAGATTGTTGAATACGGCCAAACCGAAGCGATTTTCCAAGATCCCCAATCGGTGGTAACGCAGAAGTTGTTGAACTGCTGATAGTGAGCTGTCAGCTATCAGCCGTAAGCTGTCAGTTTGATTCGGCGTTAAAACGCCTCCTACTGAGTGATTCGATCACTCCCCTTGCAGCTTTACTCATATCAAAACTTTTTATACATCCCTTGGCTTTGTGGTGCGACAAACTTGTAGCCAAGCTTTTCGTAAAAGCCTGGTTTGTCGGCGACCATAGTGACGTAACTACCTTCATAAGCGGCAGATTCAATGTAGCGGTCAACATGTTCCATAATGACACGCCCTAACCCTTGCCCTTGATATTCAGGTGATACAGCAATATCAACCACTTCAAAATTACAACCGCCATCACCAATAACGCGGCCCATGCCAACCAACTTATCGTTTTTACGAATACAAATAGCATAAAGAGAGTTTGGTAATCCCGCTTTCGCAGCCGCTAATGAACGTGCTGATAAGCCAGCTTTAAGGCGCATATCACAGTATTCTTCTGCGCTTGGTAGCTGCTCTATTAGACTGTACTCCATAAGGACTCCTTGTAGTTGCGTCTGCTATTACCTTTAACGGTATCAAAAAAGGCGCCAGTAGGCGCCTTTAATTTAACTCAGTTTACTAATTATTCAGCAGCTTGAGTCGCTTGTGGTACTTGCACTTCAGCTTGTGCTTTTAGTGCTGCAATAAATACCATGTAGTTTTTATTCACTTGAGCCATCGTGATGTTTTGCTTTTGTTGCTCATTAATCTCAACTTCAGTCGCTGGATTAACTGCTTTTAGCGCAACAATTGCCGCATCGCCATTGTTTAGGTCAACAACTTCAACCTCTGGTGCACCTTGTGGGTGAGCCATTTTGAAAGCTTGTTGAACAATAGCTGGTGACACTGTGTAAGCTTGACGAGCAAGTGCAGCTTCTTGGCGTACTGTTAGGCCTTCAGCTTGTGCAACTTCGTTTAGGCTCTTACCAGCTTCGATCTCAGCGTATAGAGTGCGTGCTTTTTCTTTAGCAAGCTCCGATGCTTTTTGTGAAACTAACGTCGCCTTAATTTGCTCAGACACATCTGCTAGTGCTTTCGTAGTCGCAGCTTTGTGATCGTTTACACGAACAACAACAGCATGTTCATCACCTACTTCAATTACTTCTGAGTTCATGCGATCTTCTAACACTTCAGGTGAAAAAATAGCAGTAACAACTTGTGGGTTGTTTAGCGGCTCAGGTAATGCATTGCGAGTCACAAGTTCTGTTTTCTGCACTTCAACGCCTGCTGCTTCTGCTGCATCAATTAAAGTATCTGAAATTTCGAACGCAAGCTCACCCATTTGAGTTTGCTTTTCATAGAACGCATTAATTTTCTTAGTACGCTCAAGTTCAGCACGAAGCTCATCTTTTACGTCAGCATATGGTTTAACTTGCTGTGTTTGAATATCAGTAAGTTTGATGATGTGATAACCAAACTCTGATTCTACAACGTCAGAAATGTCGCCTTTGTTTTCAAGAGCATACGTTGCATCTTCAAACGCAGGGTCCATCATGTCACGTTCAATCCAGTCTAGATCACCGCCCATTTCTGCACTCACTACATCATCAGAAGATGACTCAGCTAGCTCAGCAAAATCAGCACCGTTTTGTAACTGCGTTAGTAGCTCTTCAGCTTTCGCTTTTGCTGCATCATCGTCTTCGCTGTTATCAATTAAGATATGCGATACACGACGTTTTTCAGGCTCAACATATTGGGCACTGTTTTGATCATAGTAAGCTTTGATATCTTCTTCTGAAACACTTGAATCAAGCGTTAAGCTCGCTGCATTTAAGTCAATGTAGCTTACAGACACTTGCTCTGGTGCTAAGAATTGCGGTTGATTCAACTCATAGTAATCAGCAATTTCTTGCTCTGTTACTTCGATACCAGCTTGTAATGATTCTTTAGCAACAACTAAGTAATCAATACTGCGCGTTTGCTGTTGTAGAGCAACGCTGTTGTTTAATTCATTTTCTAAGATGAAATCAGTACCAGCTACTGCACCCACTAATTGGCTGCGTGTCATGTCTTCACGTAAATATTCACGGAAAGCATCTGGTTGGAAATTCATTTGACGAATAACTTGTAAGTAGCGGTCGTTGCTAAACTGGCCGCCTACTTGGAAGTAAGGCATTTCTAAAATTGCTTTACGAACACTTTCGTCGCTTACACGAAGACCTAATTCTGCCGCTAGTTGAGTTTGCAATTCTTGTTGTACTAAACGGTCGATTACGCCTTGGCGAATTTGTGCCATGTAATTTGGATCAGCAGCGATTTGTGCAAAGTATTCACCAAATTGTTGTTCTAAACGGTTACGTTCGTTTTGGTATGCACGGCTGAATTCGGTTTGGCTAATTTTAACTCCATTTACTTCTGCAACGGGTTGCTCTGTGGTTTGTCCTAAATAACCACCGATCCCAGCTAAAGCAAAAGATAAAATCACCGCGCCTAATATAATTTTGGCTGCAGGTCCCTGCGAACCTTCTCTGATTTTCTCAAGCATTTATCTATCTCTATTCTGATCAGGTACAAATTAACCCTGCTCATGTAAAAAAAGCGTATCTTACCAGATACGCTTTTTCACTTGAAGTAACTGGTGATAAGTTACCTAAATTCAATTTAAGTGTGATTAGGTATCTCTCACCAACTAATCTTTAATGATTAGTTTACTGCGTCTTTCAGCGCTTTACCTGCTTTGAAAGAAGGAATGTTTGCTGCAGCAATCTGGATAGTCTCACCAGTTTGCGGGTTACGACCTGAACGCGCTGCACGCTCACGTACAGAGAAAGTACCAAAGCCAACTAGCGCTACTGAATCGCCATCTTTAAGAGCGCCTGAAACAGCCTCGATGAATGAATCTAGTGCACGACCTGCAGCCGCTTTAGAAATGTCAGCGTCAGCTGCGATTTGATCGATTAATTGAGATTTATTCACAATATCATCCTCTTTCATTGTTATTATCAAGAGCGATTGTTTTTATAAAAAATAACATCACTGTTTTGAAAATTTATGAGCAAATTAAGTTTATGCTCAGTTTATTATATTTTTCTCAACCCTAGGCCACATAAGGCCTAGGCTTGAAAACTAGTGCTTAACTTATCATACCCTTTGTATTTGAAAAGCCCCTAAATGCACTTTTTTGCGGTTTTTTACTGGTTTTTTTCAGTTTCGACAGAAAAACTCTCAACAGGATGCTTCAAAGCCAGTTTTAAAACGTCATCAATCCATGTAACTGGGTGAATTTCAAGGCCCTCTAATACGTTGTCTGGGATCTCTTTTAAGTCACGTTCGTTAATTTTTGGAATAATAACGGTTTTAATTCCACCACGATGCGCTGCCAGTAGCTTTTCTTTTAAGCCACCAATTGGTAATACTTCACCACGTAATGTGATTTCACCTGTCATTGCTACATCTGAGCGCACTGGATTACCCGTTAAGCTCGATACCAAACCAGTTACCATGGCAATACCAGCACTTGGGCCATCTTTTGGTGTTGCACCTTCTGGCACGTGAACATGAATGTCACGTTTCTCATAGAAGTCGCTATTAATGCGAAGTTTTTCAGCACGATTACGAACAACCGTCATCGCTGCCTGAATTGACTCTTGCATTACATCACCAAGCGAGCCTGTGTAAGTTAGCTTGCCTTTACCTGGTACAGCTGCAGATTCAATAGTCAGTAGATCACCACCTACTTCAGTCCACGCAAGACCCGTTACTTGGCCAATACGGTCACCGTCTTCAGCTTTACCATAATCAAAGCGTTGTACGCCTAAGAACTCTTCAAGGTTATTATCGTCGATAAGGACCTTTTTAGTGTCTTTATCAAGCAGGATGTTTTTAACTGCTTTACGGCATAGTTTTGACACTTCACGCTCTAAGTTACGAACGCCCGCTTCACGTGTGTAGTAGCGGATAATGCCAATAATTGCGCTGTCAGCAATTTCAACTTCATGCTCTTTTAAACCATTGCGCTTAACTTGTTTTGGAATCAAGTGCTGTTTAGCAATGTTTAGCTTCTCGTCTTCGGTGTAACCCGAAAGGCGAATAACTTCCATACGGTCTAATAACGGACCTGGGATATTAAAGCTATTTGATGTTGCCACAAACATCACGTCAGATAGGTCGTAATCAACTTCTAAGTAGTGATCAGCAAAATGGCTGTTTTGCTCAGGATCAAGTACTTCAAGTAATGCTGATGCAGGGTCGCCACGCATATCTGATGACATCTTATCGATTTCATCTAATAAGAATAATGGGTTCTTTACGCCAACTTTAGTCATATTCTGGATTAACTTACCAGGCATAGAACCAATGTAAGTACGGCGGTGACCGCGGATTTCCGCTTCATCACGAACGCCACCTAATGCCATACGCACATATTTACGACCTGTAGAGCGTGCGATTGACTGACCAAGTGAAGTCTTACCTACACCAGGAGGACCGACTAAACATAAAATTGGGCCTTTAAGCTTATTAGTGCGCTGTTGTACCGCTAGATACTCAATAATACGCTCTTTAACTTTATCTAAGCCGTAATGGTCACTATCTAAAATCTTTTGTGCGCCAGCTAAGTCTTTTTTCACCTTAGAGCGTTTTTTCCAAGGTACATTGATTAGCGTATCAATATACGAGCGCACGACGGTTGCTTCCGCCGACATCGGCGACATCATTTTTAATTTAGATAACTCAGCGTTTGCTTTCTCTTGCGCTTCTTTAGGCATACCAGACTCTTCGATGCGTTTTTTAATTGCTTCGAATTCATCGGGTACATCATCAAGTTCGCCAAGCTCTTTTTGAATCGCTTTCATTTGCTCGTTGAGGTAATACTCACGCTGCGACTTTTCCATCTGCTTTTTCACGCGAGTACGGATTTTTTTCTCAACTTGCAGTAAGTCAATCTCGCCTTCCATCAGCGCCATTAAGTATTCAAGACGCTCAGTCACATCGGCAATCTCAAGCACTTTTTGCTTTTCAGGTACCTTAAGCGGCATGTGTGCTGCCATGGTATCAGCAAGACGCGCAGCTTCATCAATGCCAGACACAGAAGTAAGTACTTCAGGTGGGATCTTCTTATTAAGCTTTACATAGCCTTCAAATTGGCTAATTGCGCTGCGAATAAAGATATCTTGTTCTTGCTCGTCGATATGGCTTGATTCGATGAACTGTGCTTCAGCCACAAAGAAATCATCGTTATCTAAAAACGTTTCAACGCTTGCACGTTGTGTGCCTTCAACAAGCACTTTAACAGTGCCATCAGGTAACTTTAATAACTGAAGTACTGTGGCAATGGTGCCAACACGGTAGATATCATCTTGCTGCGGATCATCAACAGAGGCGTCTTTTTGCGCCACTAGGAAAATTTGTTTGTCCTTGTCCATCGCCGCTTCTAAGCATTTTATTGATTTTTCACGACCAACAAATAGCGGGATCACCATGTGTGGATAAACCACTACATCGCGCAGTGCCAACACGGGGATTTCGACTCGATCTGTTCTCTCAAGCGTCATTATATTCTCTTCGCACTTCATTTATTTTAAAGATTACTCAAGTATATGGGGATATGTAAGGGAAAGTTCAACATATTTATAAAAAAAGGAGCCTTTGGCTCCTTTTTCGTGTTCAACTGCTTAACTTTTAAACTATTACAGCTTTATTCTGATGCAGCTTTGTCTTGGTTACCGCTTTGGTAAATCAAAATTGGGTCTGACTCACCTTTAATAACGGTTTCATCAATAACCACTTTGCTAACATCATCCATCGAAGGTAATTCATACATAGTATCAAGTAATACGCCTTCAACGATTGAACGTAAGCCACGAGCACCAGTCTTACGCTCCATTGCTTTATGAGCAATTGCGCTAAGTGCATCTTCGCGGAACTCAAGCTCAACATCTTCCATCGCAAACAATGCAGAGAACTGTTTAGTTAATGCATTTTTTGGTTCGCTAAGAATTTGAATAAGCGCTGCTTCATCTAGTTCTGTTAGTGTTGCAACAACTGGAAGACGACCAATGAACTCAGGGATTAAACCGTATTTCACTAAATCTTCTGGTTCAACATCTTTAAATGTTTCACTTAAGCTACGGCTACCTGATGATTGCTTAACTTCAGCACCAAAACCAATACCGGTATTTTTATGGCTGCGTTGTTCAATCACTTTATCTAGGCCAGCAAACGCACCGCCACAGATAAATAGGATCTTAGATGTATCAACTTGCAAGAATTCTTGCTGTGGATGCTTACGGCCGCCTTGTGGTGGCACAGATGCAACCGTCCCTTCAATTAGCTTAAGTAAGGCTTGTTGTACACCTTCGCCCGATACGTCACGGGTGATCGATGGATTGTCAGACTTACGAGAAATCTTGTCGATTTCATCGATGTAAACAATACCACGTTGTGCTTTTTCTACGTCGTAATCACATTTTTGCAGCAGCTTTTGAATGATGTTTTCAACGTCTTCACCTACATAACCTGCTTCAGTTAGTGTCGTTGCATCCGCCATCGTGAATGGTACATCAAGTAAACGAGCCATGGTTTCAGCAAGTAATGTTTTACCACTACCTGTAGGACCGATTAGTAGAATATTACTCTTACCAAGCTCAATATCTGCATTGATTGTTTGATTGCGTAAACGTTTGTAGTGATTGTATACCGCAACCGACAGCACTTTTTTCGCGTGGTCTTGGCCAATCACGTAATCATCTAAGTGATTACGAATTTCTTTCGGCACAGGCAGTTTATCAGACGCATTATGCTTCGGCGCAATGTCTTTGATTTCTTCCCTGATAATATCGTTACACAGCTCAACACATTCATCGCAAATATATACTGAAGGACCAGCAATTAGTTTGCGAACTTCGTGCTGGCTTTTGCCGCAGAAAGAGCAGTATAACAATTTATTACTTTTGTCGCCGTCTGTAGGAGTGTCAGACATTCAGCTACCTCATTTATTACGTTGGCAGTAGCACTAGGCCACTGCTAATTCACTATGTTTAACTATATCAAAGAATATTAGTTTTCGCATAGTAAAGGGTGATAGCTAACAATACGTTATTATTAGCTATTCAGATTACTTCGATTCGCGGCTTGAAAATACTGAATCAACTAGGCCGTATTCAACCGCTTCGCTTGCGCTCATGAAGTTGTCGCGATCGGTATCACGAGAAACCACATCGAGTGGCTGGCCAGTATGTTCAGCCATTAAACGGTTTAGCTTATCTTTAATTGATAAGATTTCACGGGCATGAATTTCAAAGTCAGATGCCTGACCTTGGAAACCACCTAATGGTTGGTGGATCATTACACGTGAGTTAGGTAAACAAAAACGCTTACCTTTAGCACCACCTGATAGCAAAAATGCACCCATGCTTGCCGCTTGGCCAACACAAATTGTGCTTACATCAGGCTTGATAAAATTCATTGTATCGTAAATTGCCATACCCGCAGTCACAGAACCGCCTGGCGAATTGATATAAAGATAAATATCTTTTTCTGGGTTTTCTGATTCTAAAAACAGCATTTGCGCAAGAATCAAATTAGCCATGTTATCTTCTACTTGGCCAGTTAAGAAAATAATGCGCTCTTTTAAAAGACGTGAGTAAATATCATATGAGCGCTCACCTTTAGCTGTTTGTTCGACAACCATAGGGACTAGTGCGTTTAGAGGGTCTATCATACCGCTATTCATTCTTATTTAATTCCTTATCCGCTGCGACTCATCCTTACTATAAGGAAAGCACATTTATACTAATGTAAATTAAGCTGTCTATTCAATCTTTATAACTATATAGGAACTTATCAGAACAAATTCAATCCTCGTCGAAAAAAGTTCTGAAATAACATCAGTATTGTTGGTTTTTTTGAAACTGATACCACAAACTAAAATGGCCCGAGTACGCTGTATAAATACAGGGTAACACGAGCCATTTAATCGCTAGCGAGAGCTTAAGTCAATGACTTATTAAGCACCTTGCTGTGGATTCATGATGTCGTCGAATGCTTTTTCAACGTCAGTCACGTTTGCTTTAGCTAGGATAGCTTCAACTGCTTGCTCTTCCATCGCTACGTTGCGCATTTGCTGCATAAGCTGATCGTTTGCTTTGTAGTACTCTACTACTTCAGTTGGATCTTCGTATGCAGAAGCTACAGTTGCGATTAACTCTTCAACTTTAGCGTCGTCAACTTTAAGCTCGTTCACTTTAATTACTTCACCTAGTAATAGGCCAGTCTTAACGCGAGTTACAGCTTGCTCGTGGAATAATTCAGCTGGAAGCTCAGGCATGTTTTTAGCGTCGCCACCGAAACGTTGTGCAGCTTGCTGACGTAGTGCATCAATTTCTTGATCTACTAGCGCTTTTGGCACTTCGATTTCGTTGTTAGCTAAAAGACCTTTGATAGCTTGATCTTTAACGTTAGCTTTAACTGCTTGGTCAAGCTCACGTGTCATGTTCTTTTTAACTTCTTCTTTAAGAGCGTCAACACCGCCTTCAGCTACACCGAATTTAGTTGCGAACTCGTCGTTAAGCTCAGGAAGCTCTTGAGTTTCAACTTTCTTAACAGTGATTGCGAAAGTAGCTGCTTTACCTTTAAGGTTTTCAGCGTGGTACTCTTCAGGGAAAGTTACTTCAGCAACAACTTCTTCGCCCGCTTTTTTGCCAACGATGTTGTCTTCGAAACCTGGGATCATACGACCTTGACCAAGTTCTAGTGGGAAGTCTTCAGCTTTACCGCCTTCGAACTCTTCGCCTTCGATAGAACCAACGAAGTCGATAGTTACACGATCGTTCTCGCCAGCAGCTGCGTCAACTTCAGCCCAAGAAGCGTGTTGCTTACGTAGAGTTTCTAGCATGTTAGCTAGGTCTTCGTCAGTTACAGATACAGCTGGCTTTTCAACAGCGATTTTATCTAAACCTTGGATTTCAACTTCTGGGTAAACTTCGAAAGTTGCATCGAATTCTAAATCTTTACCAGCTTCTAACGCTTTAGGAGCGAAAGTAGGTGAACCAGCTGGGTTAATTTTTTCAGAAACGATTGCTTCGATGTAGTTGCGTTGCATTAATTCGCCAGCAACTTCTTGACGTACTGCAGCACCGTAACGCTTGTTGATGATAGACGCTGGTACTTTACCAGGACGGAAACCATCGATACGCTGGGTTTTAGACAGTTGTTGTAAGCGTTTTTTTACTTCAGTCTCAACGTTCTCTGCAGGAACGGTGATGGTCAGACGGCGCTCAAGGCCTTGAGTCGTCTCAACAGAAACTTGCATGATTTACCTCAATCTTCAATTTTGGCGACTGTTCGCCTTCCTTACAAACAAGGTGATCTCCATGAGTGATAGCAAGTTTTAACGCTGAAAATTTCAACTTAAAACGGCGCATTGTAACCATGAGATACCATTGCTGCTTTGCCCCTATGGGCACTATGTTAAACAATAGACGCGGCATTATAACCTAATATTTATGATAGTCGAGTCTGGGGGGCAATTATTTGGCGTATATAGCAGCAATCAGCGTTTAAATGCGTAAAAAACGAACGCAACAAAATAACAAAGGAGAATTAAGCTGAATTAAAGGATGTATTTAGAAATTTAGAAGTGGTCGGCGATGCAGGATTTGAACCTGAGACTGAATTGGATATACCCAAACCAATCGTTCTTTGACCATAATTCTTTAAAAGTGGTCGGCGATGCAGGATTTGAACCTGCGACCCCTTGGACCCAAACCAAGTGCGCTACCAAACTGCGCTAATCGCCGATACTGAGAGAAGTTTTGAAAATAAATACCGCTTATTAAAAGTGGTCGGCGATGCAAAATTTGCACCTTCGACTGAATTGGATATACCCAAACCAATCGTTCTTTGACCTTGAACTTTCCAAAAGTGGTCGGCGATGCAGGATTTGAACCTGCGACCCCTTGGACCCAAACCAAGTGCGCTACCAAACTGCGCTAATCGCCGATATCTTAGAGTAAATTGGGGTGACTGATGGGGCTCGAACCCACGACAACCGGAATCACAATCCGGGGCTCTACCAACTGAGCTACAATCACCACGGCATTTACATATTTTCAAATGGCGCACCCGGAAGGATTCGAACCTTCGACCAACGCCTTAGAAGGGCGTTGCTCTATCCAGCTGAGCTACGGGCGCATCGAAAACTTCATAAGTTAGCCTGTAAGCGCCGCTTCTTAAAGAAGAAGTGGTCGGCGATGCAGGATTTGAACCTGCGACCCCTTGGACCCAAACCAAGTGCGCTACCAAACTGCGCTAATCGCCGATGCTTACTGTTGTTTGCGAGTGACCTCGTTAACAACGGGGTGCATAATAGTGATTTGACCGAGTCAGGTCAAACATTTTTTTAAGAAAATAATTCAATCGGTCACTTTTAGTTCATAATGGTTAAATATTGCAAATATAAGCTAAAATTTGAACTCTTTTTTATAAAGTAGCGCTTTATATAAGATTGCATCTTGGCGCTATGATGCTTTTCTGCGAAAATACGCAACATAAATAAATATGATCAAACAAACATGATTTGTGTATCCACGCCCCCTTTATTGGATAATCATATTTAGATGTATCAGTATCAAGTTAACTAACCCCAATTAAAGGTCACCCATGACGGCAAACATCATCGATGGTAAGGCAATAGCTAAACAAGTACGCAGCAATGTAGCAGAGCGAGTTGCAGAGCGTGTAGCGAATGGATTACGCGCTCCAGGACTAGCAGTTGTGTTAGTTGGTCAAGATCCAGCTAGCCAAGTGTATGTTGGTTCTAAACGTAAAGCATGTGAAGAAGTCGGCTTTGTATCTAAGTCTTACGATTTACCTGGCGACACAACTGAGCAAGATTTACTTGCATTAATAGATCAACTAAACGAAGACAAAGAAGTAGACGGTATTCTAGTACAGTTACCTTTACCTCAGGGTCTTGATGCTGAAAAAATTCTTGAACGCATCACACCACATAAAGATGTTGATGGTTTCCACCCTTATAACATTGGTCGTTTAGCTCAGCGTATGCCGGCACTTCGCCCTTGTACGCCAAAAGGGATTATCACCCTACTTGACTCAACAGGTGTTCGCTACAAAGGTATGCACGCAGTTGTTGTTGGTGCATCAAACATTGTTGGTCGTCCTATGTCACTTGAGCTTTTACTTGCAGGCTGTACAACAACGGTGTGTCATAAGTTTACTCAAGATTTAGAAACTCATGTTCGCCGCGCTGATTTATTAGTTGTTGCGGTTGGTAAACCTGAGTTCATTCCGGGTGATTGGGTTAAAGAAGGTGCTATTGTAATCGATGTAGGCATTAACCGCCTTGAATCTGGCAAGCTTGTTGGTGATGTTGAATACGATATCGCTGAACAAAAAGCACATTTCATTACACCAGTACCAGGTGGTGTTGGTCCAATGACTGTGGCAAGCTTAATCGAAAACACCCTTGAAGCGTGTGAAAAGTACCACAGCTAAGAAGAGCTAAATTATTGCAAAAGGCTGCCAATTGGCAGCCTTTTTTGATTTTAAGTTTTTTGTAGTTTGAACAGTCTGAGCTTTAACATCTGGGGGAGCACTGAAAACACAATCATCATAAACATCAATAGGTATTGCCAGTCTTGATATTGTTCGTTTATAAGTAAAACAGCGCATACGATTCCCGCAATTGGGTTAGCTATCGTTCCGAATGAAAACTCAGCTACAGTCATGCGTCCTAATAACCAAACATACAGAATATAAGCGATGGCAGTATTGGGCACGATTAACCAAAATAATGCCGAATATTGCAGCGCTGAGATAGGCTCAAATACCACTTGGTATTGTTCTGGGTGAAGTAAACTGCCATCAATAAACGCAGCCAATAATAAAATAGTGCCGCCAATGATTAACTGCCAGGTAAGCACAACCCACCAATGAATATGCACCGACAAACTCTGTACCAAGGTGCTACCAATCACAATAGTCAGTAAGGCCCCAAATAAAGCAGCCACTCCCAATACATTTAATGACACGTGTGCTGGGTCAAACAACAACCATGCCAATACCACCAGCGCCATAGCACAGAATGCTTGAATTTTTGCAGGGCGCTGTCCTTTAGTAAGCCAAGCATATATCAAAGCCACAACCGGCACAGACACCATCCCTACCCCAGCTATAGCTGCAGGAAGGTTTACTGCCATGATAAAAATAAAGGCAAAAAACAACGCGATATTCACAGCACCTAGCGTTAACAAACTTGGCCACTGCGAACGGGTTGGCAAACTAGGTTTAAGTAATAAAAGTAACAACCCTGCAGGTAGTGCACGCAATGCGCCTAATAAAAGTGGCGGCCAATCAGGTGTGGCATATTTGGTCACGGCATAGGTGGTGCCCCATAAAAAGGCGGGGATCATGGCAAATAAAATATTCAATGTCTGTCCTTGTTAATACGAAGAGATGACAAGGTAAAACCTCAAGTAAAGTTGAGGTCAATAGCTGTATCGAGTTAAAAACAAAAAAGGTTGCCTCGTTGGCAACCTTTTTTAATGAGTTATCTTTCGATGGATACTTAGGCTTTACGCCACGTTGTATTACCAGCAGAATCTTCGAGTACCACACCAAGTGCATTCAATGCATCGCGGGCTTCATCAGCTGCCGCCCAATCTTTGTTTGCGCGGGCTTCATTACGTTTTGCTATTAACGCTTCGATGTGTGCTACTTCATCATCAGCTTGGCCACCTTGTAAAAAGGCTTCTGGATCTTGTTGTGCTACCCCTAATACCTCTGCAACACTGCGTAGTACATAAGCGAGCTTACCAGCTTGCTCTGCATCACTGTCTTTAACACGGTTTAGCTCTTTTGCTAGTTCAAATAACACGGGTAGTGCTTCTGGTGTGTTGAAGTCATCATCCATCGCTTTTCTGAATTTAGCCACATATTCATTGCTAGCTAAATCGCATTCGATTGGCGTTACCCCGCGCAGTGCAGTGTAAATACGTTCAAGTGACGAACGTGCTTGCTCAAGGTTTTCTTGCGAATAGTTAAGCTGGCTACGGTAATGACCTGATATTAAGAAATAACGAACTGATTCAGCATCGTACTCTTTTAATACGTCACGTACGGTAAAGAAGTTGTTTAATGACTTAGACATCTTCTCTTTATTAACCTGTACCATCCCTGTGTGGATCCACGTATTCACGTACTTGCCGTTATTTGCACAGCATGACTGAGCAATTTCGTTTTCATGGTGCGGGAACTGTAAATCTGAACCACCACCGTGAATATCAAAATGTTCGCCTAAGTGCTTAGAGCTCATTGCTGAACATTCGATATGCCAACCAGGACGACCCTCACCCCATGGTGAAGACCATGACGGCTCTTCTGGCTTGGCTTTTTTCCAAAGCACGAAATCAAGTGGATCTTGCTTATCTTGTGCAACTTCAACACGTGAACCAGCCTGTAGCATGGTTAAGTCTTGTTGTGATAAAGCACCATATTGCTCAAAAGTTGATACGTCAAACAATACATCACCATCTGCAGCAACATACGCATGGCCTTTGGCAATTAGACGCTCAACCATCGCGATGATTTCATCCATATGGTTTGTTACTGTAGGCTCAACATCTGGACGCAGCATATTTAAGCTGTCGAAATCTTCATGCATGGCTTTAGTCATACGAGTCGTTAAGTCATTAATTGACTCACCATTTTCGTTAGCACGCTTAATGATTTTGTCATCAACATCTGTGATGTTACGAACATATTTTAAATCGTAACCGATGTGGCGTAGGTAACGCACAATCACGTCAAAACCAACGAAAGTACGAGCATGACCGATGTGACAGTAATCATAAATGGTGATACCACACACGTACATGTCGATTTTGCCATCAACAAGGGGTTTAAACTGCTCTTTTTGTCGCGTAAGTGTGTTGTAAATTTGTACCATTTATAAAATGTCCTTAACGGTGTTTTGAGATTCTCTATGGTAACACTTGCAAAGCCGCTGCTCTAGCGCTTTATCAATTGAATAAGCAGTTTGTTAATCGTTTTAAACAAGCTCTTTGTTAATCAAACACAACTACTATAAAATAGCCCCATTATTAAACCTGATATAGGAAACCTCATGGTTGTACTACACACAAACTTTGGTGACATCACTATCAAGATGCACGAAAGCGATGCACCAAACACAGTTAAAAACTTCTTAGAGTATGCCAGCGCTGGCTTTTACAACGGTACTATCTTCCACCGTGTAATCGATGGTTTTATGGTACAAGGCGGTGGTTTTGAGCCGGGTATGGTTCAAAAAGAAGTAAACAACCCTATCGAAAATGAAGCAAACAACGGCCTTGCAAATAAAGTGGGCACATTAGCAATGGCACGTACGCCGGATCCACATTCAGCGACTGCGCAGTTCTTCATTAACGTTAACGACAATGACTTCTTAAACTTCAGCAGTGAAACATCACAAGGCTGGGGCTACTGCGTGTTCGCAGAAGTTGTTGAAGGTATGGACGTGGTAAACAAAATCAAAGGTGTTGCTACTGGCAGCGCTGGTTTCCACCAAGACGTACCTCTTGAAGATGTCATCATCGAAAAAGTAACGGTTAGCTAATTTAATCGTTTAGTCTTTTTAAGCGGGCCTGTTGCCCGCTTTTTTGCGAGTAACCATGAAACAAAGTTATTTTATTGCCGACCTCCATTTAACAGAAAACCGCCCAGACATCACCGCGGCATTTTTTGATTTTCTTGATAACAAGATTATTAATGATGACGTTGATGCGCTGTATATTTTGGGTGATTTTTTTGAAGTATGGGTCGGTGATGACTATCAAACTGACCTTTCAAAGAGTGTTGCCGCACGTTTAAGCCAAGTCAGTGAAAGTGGTACTGAGGTGTTTTTTATCCATGGTAATCGCGATTTCATTATGCGAGAAGACTATGCAAAAAGCGCGAGTATGACGTTATTGCCTGAGCAAGTTGTTATTGATTTATACGGTACTCCAACCGTTATCTTGCACGGTGATGAAATGTGCACTCAAGATATTGAATATCAGAAGTTTCGTAAAAAAAGCCGTGGTTGGTGGTGGCCAAAACTAATGCTTGCTATGCCGCTTTGGTATCGTAAGAAAATTGCCCGCAACGCCCGCGAAAAATCAAAACAAAGCCAAGCTGGCAAAGCATTAGAGATTTTAGATGTGACCGAAGATGCGGTTTTAGCCATGTTTGAAAAGCATCAGGTTGCTAATATGATCCACGGTCATACCCACCGCCCCAATGTGCATCACTATAATATAAATGGTAAAACGCTAACCCGCACTGTACTGGGTGACTGGTATGAACAAGGTTCATACTTAAGAGCTACTCCTGAAAAACAAAAACTAGTCCATACGCCCTTTAAATAAGCGTATTTTTAACTATGCTGTAAACAGTAATGTTAAATACCTTCTCTGTTTATGAACCGATTAAGCCTTTTCTGTTGCTGTTTACTGTTCAGCTTTTCAGTCCACTGCCAAACTTGGCAATTGGTCACTGAACCATTCCCACCCTATTTTATTGGTGAACAACACAAGCCTGGCTGGCTTCATGAAGTGATCATCGCAGCACTGAAAACACAAAATCAAAAAGCCTCTATCGAATATACTCAATGGGCTCGAGCATTAAAACTGGCAAAACGACATAGACGTGTGGCAGTACTCGGAGCTTACTATACTGAGTTAAGAACGCGAAGCTTTATTTATTCACAACCTCTTGCGACAGCTCACACAGTACTTTTTAAACGCGCAGGCAGCGAGATAACTTTTACTGGCTCACTATATTCACTAAAACCCTATACGATTAGTAAAGGAGAAGACTATGCAGTTAGCCCAGAGTTTGAACAACACCCAGAGCTTACTGTAACAACCACTGATAGCTTAATTGATAGCTTATTACTACTAAAACATGGCCGCGTTGATTTAGTTGCAGGCACAAAAGAGGTCGCTTTGTATTGGCTCAGCAACAGCGAGCGGTTACAACAAGCAAAGCAAGTAGAAGTTGAACATATTACCCCGACTTTAGCTACGCAAAATTTACACGTGATCAGCGACAAACATCATCCCCAAGCAAAGCAATTTCAACGTAGCTTACATTTAGGTCTAAAAGCGATTGTTGCTTCAGGTGAACTAGAAGAAATTCTTCAAAGCTATGAGTTTACTGACGAGCAAACTCGTCAATTAACTCAATTATTAAGCAGAAACCTGCGCTAGTTGCGGTAATAAGAATTCAAATTTTAAGGAACTGAGCTTACTTGTAATACATAGGTACTCAAAAAAGCTTACCTAAGCTGGCACACCACTATGAAATTTAAAGTCTTCGTCAGGAGTTGATATAAGCTCAGCTTCAAGCTGACCAAAAAATTCCACACGCTCCGTGATATCAAACTCACTGATTTCTTGTGCAAGAGTTAAATAGTCTTGGTAATGACGCGCTTCAGAGCGCAGTAGTGAAATATAAAAGTCACCTAAGCGCTTATCAACATGCGGGGCTAATTTAGCAAAACGCTCGCATGAGCGGGCTTCGATGTAAGCACCGATAATTAATTTATCTACCAAAGCATCAGGCTCGTAAGTTTTTACATGGCGCAGCATTCCTTTGGCATAACGACATGGGGTAATGCTTTTATATTCAATGCCGTATTCATCCATGATCTCAAGCACTTGATAAAAGTGATGGAGCTCTTCTTTTATAAGCATCACCATTTTATCGATAAGGTCTTGCCCATAAGGTGAATTCGATTTTGGGATCATTGATTTAGTCAGCTTGTTTTTATCTGCAAGCTCTCGCCAATCCCCTTCACGCTTATAAACAAGCGTTTCAAAGGGTTTTAACCACTCAAGCAACGCATCACTACTTTCTTTATCAACTGCATACTTACGAATTAAAAACATCGCAGACTGAGCTGCTTTTAATTCACAAATTAGGTGATCAATTAAAACCACATCTAAGTTTTCTTTTTTGGTTGCCGCAGCAATCCACTCATCAGGCGTTTCGCACTTTAAAAAAGAATGAATGGGCGCTAATAAATCAGAATAAGGCACTGAATAACTTCTCATCAAAAATCTTAATTCGATTTTATCACATAAATTAGCCCGCATTCCATGACCCACATCAGTGCAAAGTAATTTTCTATGTGCACTAAAGAGTTACATTTAATCGGCTATATCGATTATTTCAGCTTCTTGACAAGATTTAATTACTGAACCATAACTTAATCAAAGCTGTACAAAAATAAAGCAGCTCATATTCCTTTTTTACAGGGGCAATAATTATGATTCTAAACCACTTATGGGGCTTATACGCTCACCCACTCGAAGAATGGCAGACAATTGATAACCGTCACGAAAGCTTGCGCTATAGCTTATCGCACATTTTATTAATTGCTTGTATCCCTTCACTCATGGGCTACTATTCATCAGTTTATTTGGGCTGGAGTATTGGCGCAGGTGAAGCAGTATATCTAACCCATGATAGTGCATTACTTATCGCGGTTGCGATGTACTTTGCACTAATTGCGGGCGTGTTTGCACTTGCATACTTAGCTCATTGGATGGCAGTGACCTTTGGTGCAAAACCCACCTTTACACAAACCCTAGAACTTGCTGCGTATACAGCCACGCCAGTATTTATGTCTTCATTTGCGGCATTTTTACCTGAGCTATGGTTTGTGGTGTGTGTAGGTCTTGTAGCACTGGCCTACTCAGTTTACTTGCTCTATACAGGAGTGCCAATTTTAATGCATATTCCTGAAGAGCGAGGTTTTATCTATGCCAGTTCAGTAGTCACCTGTGGGCTGATCTTACTGGTAATTATTTTGGCTGCCACAGCTATTTTATGGACTAACGGAATTGTCCACCCTATGTTTACTTAAGTTCATTGTTATTTTCCTTTCTTTCCATAAACAAAAAAGGAGCTGTAAAGCTCCTTTTTTATACCAGTCAAATCAAGGCTGATTAATCAGCGCTGTTTTCTTCTTGGTTATGTAACTCTAAACTTGCTGACATCGCATTTTCACGAGTTGATTTCGCTGAATCATTACGTAAACGGTCAATGTGGTTTAAGTAGTCTTGGTCGATATCACCTGTGATGTATTGACCATCAAATACTGATGTTTCAAAACGGGTGATTTCTGGGTTTTCTTGGCTTACTGCTGAGATTAAATCATCTAGCGATTGATAGATAAGACCATCTGCACCAATACTGGCGTTGATATCTTCAACTTCACGGCCATGAGCAATTAGCTCAGCTGCCGATGGCATGTCAATACCGTAAACGTTCGGGAAACGAATCTCTGGCGCTGCTGATGCGAAGTAAACGTTCTTGGCACCTGACTCTCGGGCCATTTCAACGATTTGCGCTGACGTTGTACCACGAACAATTGAGTCATCAACAAGTAATACGTTTTTACCTTTGAACTCACGGTCAATGGCATTCAGTTTTTGACGAACTGACTTCTTACGCATTTCTTGGCCTGGCATGATAAACGTACGGCCAATGTAGCGGTTTTTAACAAAACCTTGGCGGTATGGCAGGTTAAGGGCTGATGCAATCTCAAGTGCTACGTCACATGATGTTTCTGGAATTGGAATAACCACGTCGATGTCTTTGTCAGCCCATTCACGTGCGATTTTCTCACCTAACTTAGTACCCATGTTTACACGTGTTGCATAAACAGACATACGGTCAATTGTTGAATCTGGGCGTGCAAAGTAAACAAACTCAAAGATACACGGCGAGTAAGTTGCTTTTTCAGCACACGCTTGTGAGAAAAGTTGACCATCTTCAGTTACGTAAATTGCTTCACCTGGTGCAACGTCACGAACAAACTCAAAGCCATCTGTTTTTAAAGCAACGCTTTCTGATGCAAACATGTACTCAGTACCATTTGCAGTTTCACGCTTACCAAATACTAATGGGCGAATACCGTTCGGATCACGAAACGCAACAATACCGTGACCGATGATCATTGCAATCGTTGCATAACCACCGGTTACTTTATTATTCACTTCAGTAATCGCAGTGAAGATATCTTCAGCATCAAGTTTTAGCTTATTAGATTTGCTTAACTCATGTGCCACGATGTTAAGTAAAATTTCAGAGTCAGATGTTGTATTAACATGACGGCGAGCTTCTGAAAATAATTGCTGCTTTAATGCTTCTGCGTTCGTTAAGTTACCATTGTGCGCAAGTGCGATACCAAATGGCGAGTTAACATAGAAAGGTTGCGCTTCAGACGAGCTAGAAGAACCAGCTGTCGGGTAGCGAACATGGCCAATACCAATTGTACCTTGCAGACGTTTCATATGACGGGTATGAAAAACATCTTTTACAAGGCCATTGGCTTTACGTAAGCTAAACGTGTTGTTTTCAATGGTAATGATGCCAGCTGCATCTTGACCGCGGTGTTGCAAAACAGTTAAGCCGTCATATAACGCCTGATTAACAGGAGAAGTTCCGACTATGCCAACGATACCACACATTAAATTTATCCTCGCCGATTAACGGTTTACAGAATTTAAAAAGCTCGAGTTGTTTTCGAGGTACGAGAAGAACCACTCAACAACAAAGCCAAATTCTGGAATCAAAATGGAGTTGCCCCACCAATGCGTATTAGGTGCACCGGTAAAAGCATCAAGAAAGAAGAGTAACGCGCTTACGACCAACACGCCACGAAGAGCACCAAACACTATGCCGAAAACACGGTCTGTGCCAGATAAACCAGTACGTTGTACAAGTTCACCTAAAATATAGTTTAGTAACCCACCCAACAGGAGTGTCGCAAAGAATAATATGGCTATTGCGGCTGCATTTCTTAAAAGGGGTTCTGAAATACTTGTTAGGAAGGATGCTAAATATTGGTAAAACAAACTAGAGATGATAAATGCGCCAGCCCATACAGCTAATGACATTGCTTCTTTTACAAAGCCACGTATTAAGCCGATGATAGTGGATAGTGCAATAATGCCAAGTATGGCGTAATCAACCCAGATCATAAGAACCAACTAGTCGTTAATTTGGGGCGCATTCTATAAGAGGTATACTCAAAATACCAGATCATTTTGTAATTTCAAACTGAGTAACTTTGCCGTTTAACTTGGTTAACTGCTTTAACTCAGGAAGCTTACTTTCTAACTCTTTCTTGCTAAGTGAAGGACCTACAAAGACTTTTGTCAGTGTGCCGTTCGGGGTTTTGATTGGACGCGTAAAGGTTTTGAAACCATTCGCTTTTAATTTTTCTTGCAGTGATTTCACATTAGGTGCGTGAGAAAAACTACCCAGTTGAATAACATAAGCCATTTGTGTGAGGTTTTCTTCTGGCTTACGGGTTGGCTCAGGGGTTTTAGCGACTGGCTTGGCAGGCTCTTGCACTGCAACTTTTGGCTCAGCTTTGTTAATTACCGGCTCATCGATAGAAGCTTCAACCATTTGCGGCGCAGTATCAATTTGCTGGGTTTCATTTGCGACAAGATCAGCGTCGTTTGCTTGCGTATCTTCAACCGGGATTTGCGAAGGTTGCTCAGCAGAGGCGACTTTATTATCAATCACCTCTTGCAAGTCTATCGTAGTGAACTCAGGGCGTTCAGGAATAGCTTTAAAGCCTTCTTTATAATGAACCTTCTCACCATCCAAAATGTTTGGAATGAAGACAATAGCCGCCACAACCACAATCGTGGTGCCTACTAAGCGATTAATAAACCCTGCGTTCACCGATTTCCTCTCTATTTTTTAAAGTAATTGATGGCTGCAGCCACAGTTATAAACGAACCGAACACAATCACTAACGTGTTTTCATCAACATTTGGTAATAACGTATCTAGCGCAGTTTCAACACTCTCATAGTGCGTACTAGGCGCTGTTGATGTGGTTTCGGCTAGTGCTTTAGCAAGATTCTCAACTTTATCGCCGCGAAAACAATCTAAACTTGCTAACGACCACTGGTCAACAACATTTGCCACGGCTGACATAGCAGCCACCTTATCTTTATCTGCAAGCATAGCGACTAATGCATGAATTTTAAACCCTTGATCTTTATACACGCTTAATTTGCGTGCCAAATATCGAGCTGACTCAGGGTTATGCGCAACATCGGTAAAAATAAGCGGCTGCTCACTTAACTGCTGAAAGCGCCCTTCTACAGTCAGATTCGCTAAGCAATCACGCACTTGTTGCTCGCTTGGTAGTAGCTCAAGCTTTGCAAGTAAGGTCAACGCGGTTGCTGCATTTTGACAAGGGATAGCAGGCTTAGCTAAGCGCCAATCTTTACCTTGGTACTGCCAGTTAAAGCCTTCACTGTCTTCTGTGAATATGAAGTCACGGCCTGATAACACCATATCAGCGTTAATTTCATTACCATAATCAGTCACTGTATGCGGAATCGCTAAATCGCCAACAATAGCTGGTGTGTTGGTACGGAAAATACCGGCTTTATCGTAACCAACAAGTTCTCGAGTATCACCTAGGTATTCTTTATGGTCTAAATCTATGGTGGTGATCACACAAGCATGTGGATTCACGATATTAGTCGCATCAAAACGGCCACCCAGCCCCACTTCTAGCAGCACATAATCAACGGCGTGACGTTTGAAAATAGCCAGTGCACCTAGGGTACCGTACTCAAAATAAGTAAGCTGCGTGTCACCACGGCCTTTTTCAAGCATATCGAATGCATCAACATGGAATTGATCGTCAAGCTCATGGCCGTTAATACGTACGCGCTCGTTGTAACGAATAAGATGCGGCGAAGCATAAGTACCGACACTGTAGCCCTGTGCAAGTAATAAGCTTTCTAGGCAACGGGCTGTGGTCCCTTTACCGTTGGTACCTGCAATGAGGATTATTTTGCTTGATGTATCGAGTAAGCCGACTTGGTTTGCCACGCGTTCTACGCGTTCTAAACCCATTTCGATATTAGCAGGATGGACACTTTCTAAATAACAAAGCCAATCATCAAGGCTTGATGATTGGCTAGGAAGGATTTCTGTCATAGCGTTTAATCAGTTAAGCTGAAATTTACGCTACTCTATGCTCTTGTTCAGTAGAAGGCAAGTTCATAAATTTCGCTAAGATACGTGCAAGGGTGTCACGCATTTCACGACGGTCTACAATCATGTCGATTGCACCATGCTCTAGCAAGAATTCACTGCGTTGGAAACCTTCAGGAAGCGTTTCACGAACTGTTTGCTCGATTACACGAGGACCCGCAAAACCGATTAGCGCTTTAGGTTCAGCAACGTTTACATCACCAAGCATTGCCAGTGATGCAGATACACCACCCATTGTTGGATCAGTTAATACTGAAATAAACGGTAAGCCTTTTTCGCTCATTTTTGCAAGTGCAGCACTTGTTTTAGCCATTTGCATTAACGACATAAGTGCTTCTTGCATGCGTGCGCCGCCTGATGCAGAGAAACAAATAAGTGGCATGTTGTGCTCTAAGCATTGATCTACAGCTTCAACAAAACGAGCACCTACTACTGACGCCATTGAACCACCCATAAACGAGAACTCAAAAGCAACAGCAGCAACAGGAATACCTTTTAGGCGGCCTTTCATTGCTACAAGTGCGTCTTTTTCGCCGCTTGCTTTTTGTGCTTGGGTAATACGGTCAGAATATTTTTTAGAATCTTTAAACTTTAATACGTCTTTTGGTTCGTGCTCTGCACCAATTTCTTGGCGATCAGCATCATCTAAAAAGTTTTCAAGACGTTTACGGCCACTTAAACGCATGTGGTGATCACACTTAGGACACACGTTGAGTGCTTTTTCTAATTCTGCTTTATATAAAATTGAATCACAGTCTGTACACTTAGCCCAAACCCCTTCTGGGATTTCTTTACGACCTGATGATTTAGTCGTTTTAGGTAAGATTTTTTCTAACCAACTCATTTGCAACTCTCTTAATGCTGTTCTGTGTCGCAGTCTGTTTAATTGGCAACACTCGCTTGTGTTTCTGATAACAAATAAACAGACAGATTTTTTCAATTAAAACATGAATTACCCGCAGACGATATAAAAAACTGGTCTTAGTAGTAGTCTACTAAAGTCTAACTGTCTGAATCAGGTAAAAACAAAGGCCCTAATGGTGTTTTAGGAATGCCAAAATGTTCAGGGTAATCCACGTCAACTAAGTAAAGGCCAGCGGCTTTTGCTGTTGCACTTGCCTTAGCGCGCTCTTTTAAATCAAGTAATTCTTTTAACCACACAGGTTCATGCTTATGTAAACCTATGTCCATCAAACACCCGGTAATGTTTCGTACCATGTGATGTAAAAACGCATTGGCTTTAATATCAATGATCACATAATCACCTTGGTGTTTTACCGATAAATGGTGAATAGTACGATTTGCTGTATTTGCTTGGCAGTGTAGTGCTCTAAACGAAGTAAAGTCATGCTCACCTATTAAATACTGACAGGCTTCTTGCATTTTAGTTTCGTCTAATGGGTGATGAAAATGGGTCACCCCTTCACTCATGATAGCGCCGCGATAGGTGTAATTATAAATCACATAGCGATAACGACGCGCTGTGGCACTAAAACGAGCGTGAAAGTCTTCGCTTACAGGCTTGGCAAAGCGAATAGCAATATCTTTTGGCAGTAAGGTATTCATACCCATCGTAAACGCGACCATTTCACGCTCAGCATGAGTATCAAAATGGATCACCTGCCCAGTGCCATGTACACCCGCATCGGTGCGGCCTGCACAAACAATTTCGACTGGATGATTACAAATACGCGACAACGCCGTTTCTACTTCTTGTTGTACGCTATTGACGTGTGATTGACGTTGCCAACCACTGTAACGCGCGCCGTTGTACTCTACTCCAAGTGCTACTCGCATAATGCTCTATTTACCTACTGTACTAAATGACGGGGCATTTTATGCGATCTACGAGCGCAATAAAAGCCACTGTCGTAGATCACATTGTTCTGGTTACTCAGATATCACACCAACTCGCTTAACTATTGTTGCGAGCTAGTATTAATCTTCTTCGATGTTATCGAGGCCCTTGGTGCCATCTTTAGCACGAAGCTTGTGGTGGATGGCTGATTTGATCAGCATATAGCCGCTAATAGGTGCGGTGATCAGTAAGAAAATTGAAATCAAAATTTCTTTCACACTGATGCCATCGTGGGTGTAGCTAAAATACACCATGGCAGCAATTAGCAGTGATGCCATGCCAAGCGTTGTTGCTTTTGTTGGACCGTGCAGGCGCATAAAAAAGTCAGGCATTTTCACAAGTCCGATTGAACCTATAAGAATAAAGCAACCACCAATTAATAATAAGATTGATACAATCCATTCACTCATCATTTGCTACCTTATTCAATAATATCGCCACGCAGCAGGTATTTACATACCGCTACAGTGCTCACAAAGCCAAGCATGGCGATTAATAATGCGGCTTCAAAATATAAATCGGTGCCCATGCTCATGCCATAAAGAATAATTAAAGCAATGGTATTTATGAACATAGTATCTAAAGCCAATATACGATCAGGTACCGACGGCCCAACAATTAAACGCCATAGGTTTAACAATAAAGATATGGCTATCATTGCAAAAACAATTAGAAAAACGGTATCTAGCATCGAAAAATCTCCTTAAGCGGTGCTTCGTAGCGCTGCTTAATAGTATTAATTAACGCTTGTTCATCAGCTAAGTCGAGTACATGGATCAATAAGTAGCGCTGCTGAATTTCTTCGCCCTCTTCGAGTGATTCAGGAATAGGATAAACCTCTGCGCTCACAGTACCTGGTGTTAAAGATACTGTGCTTGCCAATATAGTGATTGGCATTTCATGACTTAAATCCAATGGTACTTTGATAAAACCTGGGCGTAACTTTTTCGTTGGCCCAAGGATCAACAGGGCTACTTGTAAGTTAGCAGTGACAATATCGTACAGCACTAACAATAAGTGCCTAAACGCAAGGCCCGGCCTTACAATAAGCGGCTGTGGATCACGAAATGGGAATGTGATCCACGGAATAGTAATAGCAAAAAATGCAGCTAAAAACAGGTGTCCTGGCGACACACTGTTATTTAACAACAGCCATACAATGAATAATAAAACACTGCGAAATGGTGTTGGCAACCAACGAAAGCGAGCTTCTAAACGCATTATTGGCCTCCTTGTAATACAGCGTTGATGCTAGTGTTGATATCAAACAACTGCTCTGATGTTGCTAACATATAGTCTGAAATCGGGCCTGCAAATACAACCATTAATGGTGAACACGCAAGTAATGCAACTACAGCTATCACTTTAACAGGGTGTGCTTTGGTGCCTTCAATTGCTTCACTGTCTTTGTGGGTGTGATCCCAAAATAAGCTGGTACCAGCTCGTGAAACCGCCACTAATAACGCTAAACTAGACACTAGATAGATTGGCCAAAACAACATGGCTTTTTCGCTATCTAGCGTGCTCTTTAAAATCCATACTTTGCCGACAAAGCCAGATAACGGTGGCATACCAACAACAGCAAGCGCAGCCACGACAAAACAAGTACCAAGTAAATATGGCTGTGCAACGGCGCGCCCAGCGACTAATCGGTCGGCAACTTTACCGCGCTGTTGAGCAATTAAATCAGCAATTAAGAATAGTGCTGCGCAAATAATGGTTGAATGCACTAAGTAATATAGTAATGCCGCGGTTGCAGCAACATTTTGAATCGCAACCAGTGCCACTAAAGTACCGACAGATACAACAACCAGATTCGCAATAAGCTTTCTAAAATCTTGACTTGCTAATACACCAATACCACCCATTACGATGGTCGCTAGTGCTAAGCCCCATAACCAAGGCTGTGCCATATGAGCAAGCTCACCAGCATTATCACCAAATATTACGGTATACACGCGCAACATGGCATACACACCGACCTTGGTCATAATCGCGAATAATGCAGCAACTAATGGCATTGCACTGGCGTAGGTATTCGGTAGCCATAAATGTAACGGTAATAACGCGCCTTTTAACGCAAATACCACGATTAACAGCAAGCCACCAATTTTAGCAAGGTAAACATCATCACCCGTCAGCTGTGGTACTTTTTGCGCTAAATCAGCAATGTTCAATGTGCCTAGCACACCATAAAGTACACCCAGCGCAATTAAGAATACGCTTGAACCAATCAGGTTTAAAATGACGTACTGCAGTGCAGCTCGGGTACTATGTTTATTGCCGGCATGCATCAATAATGAATACGAAGCAATCAACAGCACTTCAAAAAATACGAACAGGTTAAATACATCGCCCGTTAAAAAGGCGCCATTTACACCTAACACTAAAAAGTGCACTAACGGATGGAAAAAGCTCCCTTTTTTATCATCGCCAGCACAGCTGTAAAGCACTACGACCGCACCAAGGAAACTGGTAAGTAGCACCAATAGCGTTGCTAGTCTATCGGCAACCAGCACGATACCAAATGGTGCAGACCAATCACCGATTGCGTAAACAAGCGGTGCGGTATTATTAACGTGGAATAATAAATAAGCACTTACCAAGAGTGTGACAATCGACAAAATAACCGACGAAACACGGCGGATATGTAAGTTTTTTCCACATGGCGGCATGAGTAAAATAACGCCTGCCAACATCGGAATTAAAATCGGTAAAGAAGCTAAATGCTGAATCATTTTTGCTCCTTCGATGATTTAACAAGATGGCCATCAACATGGTCATTACCCAAGTCAGCACGACCACGAATCGCTAAAATAACCACAAAAGCGGTCATCGCAAAGCCTATTACAATGGCTGTTAAAACCAGCGCTTGAGGGAGTGGATCGGCATACTCGCTGCCTGTACCAAGTACAGCCGCTTTGTTAATTGTTAAACGACCTGAAGAGAATAAAAACAGGTTAACTGCATACGACAACATAGTCAGGCCGAGTACCACCGGGAAGGTACGAGCCCGTAATATTAAGTAAATTCCGCATGCAACCAGCACGCCGACGCATGATGCGTACAATACTTCCATTAAATATTTACCTCTTGCTTGGGTGTATCAGCAGTTAATTTACCTAAACTTGCTAAAATCATCAGCGTTGCACCTACAACAGTTAAATACACACCTAAATCAAATACGATAGCACTAGCAAGTTCTGTCTTGCCGACTAGCGGAATATCAAAATAATCAAACCAGGTTGTTAGGAATGGACGTTCGAAGAACCAACTTCCAATACCTGTAAACAATGCAATAGCAATACCTGACGCAATAATCTTACGATAATTCACGTCAAATCTGTCTGCAATCCAATGCGAACCATTAGCCATATATTGCAAAATAAATGCAATCGCGGTAACCAGTCCGGCAATAAAGCCTCCACCTGGTAAGTTATGACCACGTAAGAAAATATACGCAGACACAAGTAATGCAAGTGGTAACAAGCTTTGTGAAATACTCGACAGTAGAATTGGGTAACGCTCTCTTGCCCATGGGCGCCCTTCACTATCACTTGCTGGCATAAACAGCGGCAAGTTAATAAGAAGCTTATAAATACCTAACGCAGCAATACCCAATACGGTAATCTCACCTAGGGTATCAAAACCCCTAAAGTCAACGAGGATAACGTTTACAACGTTAGTACCACCACCGCCAGTTTTTGCATTAGCAACAAAGAAGTCAGAAATTGACTCAAGTGGTCTTGTCAGCAGTGCATAACAAATACTCGCCACGACCACACCAATTGCCGATGAAATACCTAAATCACGCAGAATACGCAGTGAGCTTGATTCTTTCGGAGTACGCTGTGGTAAAAAGAACAGTGCAAGCATCAGTAGCATTACGGTGACAACTTCAACCGTTAACTGAGTCAGCGCTAAATCTGGCGCAGAGAATCGAGTAAATGCAACAGACACCATCAGGCCTACGATTGAAATCATAATCAAAGATATCATTCGTGAGCGGTGCCAAATAACCGTTGCCAACGCACCTATTATTAGTAAGCCAGCACCAATAGCATTGTGGAAATCGATTGGCGTTAACTCGCTTGCTCCTGCTAACTGGCGCATTTCAAATAAAGGCCAGCCCGCACACATGAGCACCACCGCAATCATTACAAAGGCATAGCGCTGTAACGAGCCATTTTCGATTCGTTTAATCTTTTCTTGTGACCACTTAATTAAGCTATATAAGCCACGCTCAAAGCCTTTCTTAGCATTCAAAGTTGGCAATGAAGCTTGGAAATGGAACAGATGCTTACGCTGCACATAAATCATCACACCCACGCTTGTTGCAATAAAGCTCATCAACAGTGGTAAGTTAAAGCCATGCCATACTGATAGCTTATAATCTGGGGCTGCATCACCAAGCACAGCATAAGACGCCGCAGCTAAAATATCGCTTACTGCAAAGTGCGGGAACATACCAACGAGTAAACATAGCACAACCAAAATTTCGATTGGTACACGCATATAACGCGGTGGCTCATGAGGCTGTTTTGGCAAATCGATTGGGTCGCCATTGAAAAACACGTCGTGAATAAAGCGTGCTGAATACGCAACAGAGAGTGCACCAGCAATCGTCGCTAATACTGGTATTAACCACGACATGGAGCCAAGCACTTGCTGATGTAGTGTTTCGGCAAAGAACATCTCTTTCGATAAGAAACCATTTAACAGTGGCACGCCCGCCATGGCTGCCGCTGCCACCATAGCAAGTGTGGCGGTATACGGCATAAATCGCCACATACCATTAAGTTTACGCATATCACGGGTGCCAGTTTCATGGTCAATGATACCCGTTGCCATAAATAACGACGCTTTAAAGGTTGCGTGGTTAATGATGTGGAAGATAGCAGCCACTGTAGCAAGCTCAGTATCTAAGCCTAAGAGTAATGTAATTAAACCTAGATGGCTGATTGTTGAATAAGCCAGCAAGCCTTTTAAATCATGCTTAAATAACGCGATGTAAGCGCCAACCAATAAAGTCGCCAGACCCGTCATTGCCACTAAGATAAACCAAGTATCTGTGCCTGATAGCGCTGGATAAAAACGCGCTAATAAAAAGATACCTGCTTTAACCATGGTTGCAGAGTGCAAGTAGGCACTGACCGGTGTCGGTGCCGCCATCGCATGGGGTAACCAAAAATGAAATGGAAATTGTGCAGATTTAGTAAATGCACCTAAAAGCACTAATACCAGCGCTGCTTCATAAAGTGCATGAGATTGAATAAGCGCTTTGCTTGCTAAGATAACATCAAGATTATAGCTACCAACAATATCACCAATCAGTAATAAACCTGCTAGTAACGCAAGACCACCGGCACCGGTAATAGCAAGTGCCATGCGTGCGCCTTTGCGAGCTTCTGACTTATGCCACCAATAGCTAATCAATAAGAACGAGCTAATACTGGTGAGCTCCCAGAAAAACCACAGCTGGATCACATTATTCGACATCACGATGCCGACCATTGCGGTCATAAATAGCATTAAATAGCAGTATAGCTTTGGCATTGAGTCGCTACTACTCAAGTAATAACGCGCATAAAAAATCACAAGGGTACCGATACCCAAGATCATATATAGAAAGAGTAACGTTAAACCATCAAGTCGAAACGAGACTTGCATGTTTAAAAGAGGGATCCACTCAGCAGTGTAGCGAATTGTTTCGCCAGAAAAGACTGCAGGGGTATACGAAAATACAATTCCAAGGGCAATCAAAGGCGCTAACATGGTCAAAGCAGTGCTTTGGTTACGTGTTAGTTTTGAAGTGCAGGATGAAATAACACTGCCGATTAAGGATAACAGGGGTATCCAGAGCAAAGTCATAATTAGGAGCCTTTTAGTGTCATAAGAATATCAATACCGCTCTAGTTTTAATTAGTTGCGTACTGTTCATTTGGATGGTTAAAAGTTGGCTTAAAAAAGCTTACAATGCGTATAGTTATACTGATCAGGTGCTATTTTGTCTATAGGAGACACACCTATTCGCACAACATTTAACCACTTTGCATACTAAAATAGCAATAAATAGACGATTAGTCAGAAAATTTATGCTCTTTGGAAGCTGTTGTAAACACTGGCTTTAAGCCTAAAAAGGCAAAATATTCAGAAAACCGAATCGGCTTTGTTAAGGGCTGGTTAATTTGTTTTTGCCAAAGCTCTCGGTATTGCTCAGACAGGCTCATAGTTTGGTATTGCATTATTGACCAATTAGGGCTTGGTTTATAGGCTTTTTTGTTGCTACAAGCGATACTTTTTTGCCACCCTTTTGGCGGAGAAACCTCATTTGCAATAAATAGATTTGGCGCAACTAGCCCCTGTTGATTACACAGCCACTGTTGTTTTTGCTCTGCTAAAACATATTCATCTTCAAAACCATTAAAATGCATTAGCTCATGTAGAAATACCGCGTAAGATTGCGATGAATTAATATGCATAATCCCGCCAAGCACATTAGCAGCCCCTTGCTTTGACATCATCACAATAAAGTCAAAACCTTCAGGCCATGAATACTCAGCCGCATTTTGCCAGTTACATTCAAGCGCCCCATCGTTGCCATCACAGCTAAACTTATCGGCAACATAAACAACCTCAGTAAAACAAAAGCTGCCTTTTGCAGGCTCAGGCGCTTTACTGTATTGCTGCTTATACTGCTTTAAAGTATCAATGCCTTTGTAATGATCTGTCATCATTAAAACATTAAATTGGCACTGACTGCTTGCCTGTACACTTGATGTTGATAAGGCTAATTGCTGTTGCTGCGCATAAGCTGGGTCAATTTGAGCTGGCGGCATTTGTTGCTGCAACAGCCAAGCTTGCTTGGCATCTCCGTCAGGTAACTTGCCAGCTTTACCTAGGTAACTTATATCGAGCCACTGGTTTGCTCTAACTAGCTGCTCCGCTAAGGTTTGTTGCTGCGCTGAAGTGAATTTAGCAAAGTAAGGCTGCCACCATAATTTTGCTGCGTTGTAATCTAGTTGCTGCAAAAATCTGAGCGCAAGCTGATACGCAGCATTACTATCATTTAGCTTTGCTAACTGGCGAAGCTGTGAGTTGCGCAGCACTAAATGCTGCAAATTAATGGCGCTGGGCGCCAAGTGATAGATAGCCGTTGCTTGTGAAGGAGTGGTATTTGCGTAAAAAGCGTAAGCGGGAATAAAACGAGACACTGAGCTTGAAACAAAACCCAAGCTCAGCAATAGAATAACAGTAAAAAAAACCTTAGCTTGCGTTTTCACCAGCCATTAACTCAAGCTCTAAACGGGCATATTTGTATTCAACAAACTCATGCACATTGGTGGCAAGTGCAAGTCTAAAGTAATCGGCAGCAAGATAGTTATCACCCGCCGCTTGATGCATTTTAGCTAGGTAGAAATAAGCTTCGCATAAGCGGTGCGCATACTCTTGCTCTGAAGTCACCCCTTCAATAATGCCAGATAAAAACTCAAACTCACTAATGTCACCTAAATAAAGTGCCAATAGTTGGTAACCCCATTGCGACTCATCAACACCCTGCGAGTTAGCTTTTAAATCAACTAAGGCCTGCGCTTTATCAGCTTCTGATTGAGCTAAATAAAGCCATAGCACACGATAAGGATCGCTTGGCGAACGATTTAAAAACTGCTGTAAATCATCTTGTGCAAGTGATGGACGATCACCATAGTAAAGGGCAATACCACGATTTAAATAGGCATACTCATGCTGCTCGTTAAGCTCAAGTGCCGAATCAAAAAACTCATATGCTTGTTCATACTGCTGCATTAGTGTGTGATGGATGCCTAAGAAGTTATACACTTCTGCTAGGTCTGGTTTGAGCTTAATCGCACGGTTAAAGTCAATACGCGCCAAGGTCGACATACCTAAGCTGTCAAATAATACACCGCGATCATAATAAAGTTTGGCTTGTTGCTCTGCACTTAAATCAGCACGGTTTAGTAATTCAGAATAGCGAGCAATCGTAATTTCGTTACGAAAATCAGGCACTAATGGTGCGGTAAAAGGCACATTAACAATAGGGACTGACTCAGGTTGTGAAGTTGTTTGACATGCACTTAAAGAAAAAATAGCCACAGCGGTCAATGCTAAGTGTTTAAAAATCATTAAATTCCTTAATACCTGAATTCTCTGTAGACAAAGGCGAAGCGGATAGGTTTCATTAAAGCATAAAAAAAGGGGCTAAACAGCCCCTTTTTCTTATATCCAGCAAATAACTGGTTATTCAATCATCACTAAGCGTCTTTAGACTCTTCTGCTTTTTCTTCAGCAGCTGGTTCCATAGCTTCTTTGATGCTTAGACGTACACGACCTTGGCGATCTACTTCAAGAACTTTAACTTTAACTTCTTGGCCTTCACTTAGGTGGTCAGTTACGTTGTTAACACGCTCTGTGCTGATTTGTGAAATGTGCACTAGACCGTCTTTACCCGGAAGGATATTAACGAACGCACCAAAATCAACGATACGCACAACTTTACCAGTGTAGATAGTACCTACTTCTAGCTCAGCAGTTAATTGCTCGATACGCTTGATTGCATCGTTTGCGCTGATGCCGTCAGTTGCAGCGATCTTGATTGTACCGTCATCTTCGATTTCAATCGTTGTGCCAGTTTCTTCAGTAAGTTGACGGATAGTTGCGCCACCCTTACCGATAACTTCAGCAATTTTCTTCGCAGGGATTTGCATAGTGTAGATGCGTGGTGCGAATTGAGATAACTCTTCAGAAGGTGCTGCAATCGCTTCGTCCATAACACCTAAGATGTGTAGACGTGCTGCTTTCGCTTGTTTAAGGGCGATTTGCATGATTTCTTTAGTGATACCTTCGATCTTGATATCCATTTGTAGTGCAGTGATACCGTTTGAAGTACCTGCTACTTTAAAGTCCATGTCACCTAAGTGATCTTCATCACCTAAGATATCTGAAAGAACAACGAAATCGTCGCCTTCTTTAACTAGACCCATCGCGATACCAGCAACAGATGCTTTGATTGGTACACCTGCATTCATAAGTGCTAGTGATGTACCACATACTGATGCCATAGACGATGAACCGTTTGATTCAGTGATTTCTGAAACAACACGGATTGAGTATGGGAAGTCAGTAAGTGTAGGTAGTACCGCAGCGATACCACGCTTAGCTAGGTTACCGTGACCAATTTCACGACGCTTAGGAGAGCCTACAAAACCTGTTTCACCTACGCAGAACGGAGGGAAGTTGTAGTGAAGCATGAAGTGATGCTTGTTAGTACCTGTTAAGTCGTCGATTAACTGTGAATCACGCTCAGTACCAAGCGTTGCAGTTACAAGTGCTTGCGTCTCACCACGCGTGAAGATTGCAGAACCGTGAGTACGTGGTAAAACACCCGTCATTACGTCTAGTGCACGAACCATATCTGGTTCACGACCATCGATACGTTTTTCACCAGCGATGATACGGCCACGAACGATTTCTTTTTCTAAAGAACCGAATAGTTTACCAACTTCTTGCGTATCTAGCTCTTCGCCTTCAGCAAGTTCAGCTGTTAATGTAGCAACCACTTCTTCTTTCGCTGCACCTAGTGCTTCTTTACGCGCTACTTTGTCAGTGATGCGGTATGCTTCACCTACTTTATCAGCAGCAATTGCAGAGATTTTCTCAGCAAGTGTTACGTTTTTCTCTGGTGCAGTCCAATCCCAAGCTGGTTTACCCGCTTCAGCTTTGAACTCGTTGATTGCGTTGATGATAGCTTGAGATTGCTCATGACCATAAACAACCGCACCTAACATTACGTCTTCAGATAGTGTTTCAGCTTCTGATTCAACCATAAGTACTGCGTTATCAGTACCAGCAACAACTAGGTCTAATTGGCTTTCTTCAAGCTCAGCGAGTGTTGGGTTAAGTACGTATTCACCGTTGATGAAACCAACACGTGATGCACCGATAGGACCATTGAATGGAATACCAGAGATAGCAAGTGCTGCTGAAGTACCGATCATAGCAACCATGTCAGGTTGGATTTCTGGGTTAACAGAAACAACTGTCGCGATTACTTGTACTTCGTTTACGAAGCCGTCTGGGAAAAGTGGACGGATTGGACGGTCGATTAGACGAGCGATAAGTGTTTCGCCATCGTTAGGACGACCTTCACGCTTAAGGAAACCACCAGGGATACGACCCGCAGCGTACATACGCTCTTGGTAGTTAACTGTTAGTGGGAAGAAGTCTTGGCCTGGTTGTGCATCACGCTTACCAACAACAGTAACTAATACTGAAGTATCGCCAATGCTTGCTAGTACTGCGCCGTCAGCTTGACGAGCGATAGCACCTGTTTCTAGGGTCACAGTGTGTTGACCTAGTTGAAATTCTTTAATAATTGCTTGCACTTAAAAATGTCCTTTAAATGTAAAAGCAACTCAGAGCTATGCTCCGAATTGGTAAAAAATAGTCCATCAAAGTACCAATTACAGTACTTAATTGTGCTTATGAAAACACGATTAAGTACTACAATTGGCAATGATGTTTTTTAATATCTAAGCAGTATCCACTACCTAGGTGTGCGCTAGTATACCTTTCATGCGCGCACAAAAAAAGGGGCTAAATAGCCCCTTTTCTCGTAATCTAGTTCTTAGCGACGTAGGCCAAGCTCTTGGATTAACGCAGTGTAACGTGCAATGTCTTTACCTTTAAGGTAGTCAAGCAGTTTACGGCGTTGGCTTACTTTGCGAAGAAGACCACGACGTGAGTGGAAGTCGTGCTTGTGGCTAGCAAAGTGACCTTGAAGCTTGTTGATATCGAAAGTTAGAAGTGCAACTTGTACTTCAGGTGAACCAGTGTCGCCTTCAGCGCGTGCAAATTTAGCGATGATTTCAACTTTTTCTTGATTGCTTAGTGACATAGTAACTCCAAAAATTAATTTAAATTGTGTTTTAGCCGATCACTAATTCAGCCAAAACGATTGAGCGGGGCGTATTCTACCCAGCTTTGCTAATAACTACAAGGTAATCTTTACTCAGGCAGTTGATTTGATAAGCCACGCTTTGATTTCAAGTGGCCGTCTTTATGACGCTCACCAGTACCAATGAACACCCCATCAGCCATTACCTTTACCACACCATCTGGTACAGGCTTACCAATCACCACTGTTTGACCATGACTAAATGCCACGCCCTGCTCTTGAGTGATCTCAATCACAGGTAAATCAACCAAAGCAGTATCCATTGGCAGTAGTAGCTCATCGAGGTAGCTTGAAGGCGCAACATCGTCTGCTTTTGCCTGCTGTAGCTTTTCTTCAAGTTGCTCAAGAGTAACCATTTTTTCACTTGGATAGTGGCCAACAGCACTACGATGTAACATGATGACATGCGCACCACAGCCAAGTTTTTCACCTAAGTCGTCAACAATAGTACGAATATAAGTGCCTTTAGAGACGTGTGCCGTCATTTGTACTTCGTTATTAGCTTCATCAAACTCATCAAGCGTTAAACTAAATACATTAATTTTTCGACACTTACGCGGCACTTCAATACCTTCGCGGGCATATTTATACAAAGGCTGACCTTGGTATTTAAGCGCAGAGTACATCGAAGGGTATTGATCCGACTCACCTAAGAAACTGGCAATTTGCTCAGCTAATTGTTCACGGGTGACCGATACGTCACGCGTTTCAACCACTTCACCATCTGAATCAGAGGTCGTGGTTCGCTCACCAAGTTTGGCGCGTACAACATAGGTTTTGTCAGTATCAAGCAAGAACTGGGTAAACTTTGTCGCTTCACCAAAACAAATAGGCAGCATACCCGTCGCGAGCGGATCAAGCGCACCGGTGTGGCCTGCTTTTTGTGCAAAGTAAATTCCCTTTGCTTGCTGCAATGCTTTGTTTGATGAAATACCTTGCGGCTTATTAAGTAATAAGATGCCGTCAATAGCACGACCTTTACTGCGTCTAGCCATTAGTCTTTAGTGCCTTCTTCGCTGTCATCTTCGTCTACATGCTTGGCATTGTCTTCACGAATAACTGAATCAACCAAGTTTGAAATACGCATACCTTCCATAAGCGAGTTATCGATCACAAAACGTAACTCAGGCATGATGCGCGCACGAATACGTTTACCTAATAAAGAACGAATATAACCCGTTGCTTCATTTAAGATTTTAGCGCTTTGCTTGGCTTTATCTTCATCGTCAGTATTAAACACTGTGATAAATACTTTTGCGTAAGATAAATCGCGAGATACCTCAACCGCAGACACTGTCACCATGCCTAAGCGTGGATCTTTGATTTCGCGTTGAAGAATAACAGCAATCTCTTTTTGAATTTGCTGTGCAACACGATCAGTGCGAGAAAATTCTCTCATTTCATTTCACTCTAAAATAATAACTTATTGATGTTAAAGAATAAGTTAATTTAATTACGAATACACAAATGGGGGCTAGGCCCCCATTTAAAATAGTGACTTAAACGAAATTAAAGTGAACGTTGTACTTCAACCGTCTCGAATACCTCGATTTGGTCGCCAACTTTAACATCGTTGTAGTTCTTAACGCCGATACCACATTCCATACCGTTACGTACTTCTTGAACGTCATCTTTAAAGCGACGTAGTGACTCAAGTTCACCTTCATAGATAACCACGTTATCACGAAGTACACGGATAGGCGCGCTACGCTTAACGATACCTTCAGTAACCATACAACCTGCGATTGCACCAATCTTAGGTGACTTGAACACGTCACGAACTTCAGCAAGACCAATGATCTCTTGCTTGAATTCTGGTGCAAGCATACCTGACATCGCTTGTTTAACTTCTTCAATCAGGCTGTAAATTACGCTGTAGTAACGTAAGTCTAGGTTTTCTGACTCAATTACTTTACGAGCTGATGCATCAGCACGTACGTTAAAGCCAACAACGATTGCGTTTGACGCCGCTGCAAGCGTTGCATCAGTTTCAGTGATACCACCTACACCTGAACCAACAATTTTCACTTTAACTTCATCAGTAGAAAGCTTAGTTAATGAATCAGCAATTGCTTCAATTGAACCTTGTACGTCAGCTTTAAGAACGATGTTAACTTCTGATACATCGCCTTCAGCCATGTTCGTAAACATGTTTTCAAGCTTCGCTTTTTGTTGACGAGCAAGCTTCACTTCACGGAACTTACCTTGACGGTAAAGTGCTACTTCACGCGCTTTACGCTCATCTTTAACTACTGTTGCTTCATCACCAGCAGCTGGGATACCAGATAGACCTAAAATCTCAACTGGGATAGACGGACCCGCAGACTTGATGTCTTTACCGTTCTCATCTTTCATCGCACGAACACGGCCATATTCAAGACCACACAGTACGATATCACCTTGGTTAAGCGTACCAGACTGAACTAGAATTGACGCAACTGGACCACGGCCTTTATCAAGACGTGATTCAATTACAACACCTGCAGCCATACCTTCAGCTGGTGCAGTTAGCTCTAGGATTTCAGCTTGCATTAGTACTGCTTCAAGTAGGTCATCAATACCTAAACCTGTTTTTGCTGAGATATGAACGAATTGCGTGTCACCACCCCACTCTTCTGGGATAACGTCTAATTGTGCTAGTTCGTTCTTAACGCGATCTGGGTCGATGCCTTCTTTATCCATCTTGTTTACTGCGATGATTAAAGGAACGCCTGCAGCACGGGCGTGCTGAACCGCTTCTTTAGTTTGTGGCATTACACCATCATCCGCAGCAACTACTAGGATTACGATATCCGTTGCTTTAGCACCACGAGCACGCATTGATGTAAACGCGGCGTGGCCCGGAGTATCTAAGAACGTGATCATGTGACCATTTGTTTCAACGTGGTATGCACCAATGTGCTGTGTAATACCACCTGCCTCACCTGAAGCAACTTTTGCTGAACGAATGTAGTCAAGTGTTGACGTTTTACCGTGGTCAACGTGACCCATTACCGTTACAACCGGCGCACGAGGAATTGCTTTACCTTCTTCGCTACGATCGCTTAGTACTTTCTCTTCTAATTCGTTTTCTTTAACGATGATAACCTTGTGACCCATTTCTTCAGCTACAAGTTGTGCTGTTTCTTGGTCGATCACTTGGTTGATGGTAACCATGTCACCCATCTTCATCATCGTTTTAACAACTTCAGCACCTTTAACAGCCATACGTGATGCAAGCTCAGCAACAGTGATTGTTTCACTGATACGAACTTCGTTTTTCACGTCTGCTGTTGGTTTTTGGAAACCATGTTGTAAAGACGTTGGTGCTTTCAGCTTACCTTTCTTGCCTTTAGGACCAGTAGGCTGTTTCTCTTTTTGAGGTCCTTTTTTCTTTTTCTTACGACGAGCGCTTTGCTCTTCACGTGCATCAGATTCATCTTCTGCTTCACGTGCGTAAGTAGAAGTCGTAAGGTGGTGATCAGCGTTTTCTTCACGCTGCTTACGCTCTTCTTCTTCCTTTTTCCAGCGAGCTTCATTTTCTTCAGCTAGCTTTCTTGCCTCTTCTGCTTGACGTTTCGCTTCTTCTTCAGCTTTTCTCAATGCGGCCTCTTCTGCTTCTTTTTGCAGACGCTCAGCTTCGGCGCGATCTTGTTCAGACTTAGCACTTTGCTCTGGGGTCATCTGCTTCTGTTTCGCTTTACGCTCAGCTTCAGCTTTACGTTTAGCCTCTTCTTTGGCTTTACGCTCAGCTTCTTCTTTCGCTTTGCGCTCTGCCTCTTGTTTCGCTTTAAGCTCTTCAGCTTCTTGCTGGGCTTTAAGCTCTGCTGCTTTACGTGCAGCTTCTTCTGCAGCTAAACGCTCTTCTTCTTGCTGTTGCTCAATGGCGCTTTTCTTAACGTAAGTACGTGTTTTACGTACTTCAACTTGCACAGACTTCGCTTTACCTGTAGAGCCAGTTACGCTTAGCGTACTTTTGCTTTTACGTTGCAAAGTCATGCGAGCTGGGCCTTCTGAGCCCGTGCCGCCGTGCTGCTTGCTCAAGTGATCTAATAACGTCGACTTTTCAGACTCAGTTACCATATCACCTGCTTTTTTAGAAATACCGGCTTGTTCTAGCTGCTGTAGTAATTTATCAACAGTTGTACCAATATCTCCGGCTAGTTTTTCAACATTTACTTCTGCCATAGTGTGTAATACCTCCGTTAATAAATTACTCGTCTGCGAACCAACAAATGTTACGCGCAGCCATAATTAGTTTGCCAGCTTCTTCTTCTGAAAGTTCAGTGATGTCTACTAACTCATCAATGCCTTGCTCAGCTAAGTCTTCAAGTGTTACTACACCTTTACTTGCCATAACAAATGCAAGGTGACGCTCTAAACCTTCAAGTGCTAGTAGGTCTTCTGCAGGTTCTGCACCTTCTAGGCTTTCTTCTGTTTTAAGCGCTTTCGTTGTTAATGCGTCTTTTGCACGTGAACGTAAGATATCAACTGTTTCTTCATCTAAACCGTCAATTTCTAAGAATTCTGATGCTGGTACGTAAGCCACTTCTTCAAGTGTTGAGAAACCTTCGTTGATAAGTAAAGTTGCAAACTCATCATCAATATCTAGGTATTCAGTGAATAAGTTGATTAGCTTATCTGATTCAGCTTCGTTCTTCGCACGCATGTCATCAACGGTCATTACGTTTAATTCCCAACCAGTTAACTGGCTAGCAAGACGAACGTTTTGACCATTACGACCGATTGCTTGTGCTAGGTTATCGGCTTCAACAGCGATATCCATTGAGTGTGTATCTTCGTCCATTACGATTGACGCAACTTCTGCTGGCGCCATTGCATTGATAACGAATTGCGCTGGGTTGTCATCGTAAAGAACGATATCAACACGCTCACCACCAAGCTCAGTTGAAACTGCTTGTACACGTGCACCACGCATACCAACACACGCACCTACTGGGTCGATACGTTTGTCGTTAGATTTTACCGCGATTTTTGCACGAGAGCCTGGATCACGTGCAGCTGCACGTAGTTCAATCATCTCTTCGCCAATCTCTGGCACCTCAATGCGGAAAAGTTCCATTAGCATTTCTGGCTTAGAACGCGTTACAAATAACTGCGCGCCACGTGCTTCTGGCTTAACTTCGTAAAGAAGACCACGGATACGGTCACCCGGGCGGAAGTTTTCACGCGGTAACATATCATCACGGTAGATAACCGCTTCAGCATTGTTACCAAGGTCAAGTACGATAGCATCACGGGTTGCTTTTTTAACAACACCTGTTACTAATTCGCCTTGTTGATCTTTGTATTCTTCAACCACTAATGCACGCTCAGCTTCACGTACTTTTTGTACGATAACTTGCTTAGCCATTTGTGTTGTAATACGGTCAAACTTGATTGACTCAATTTGTTCTTCAACGTAATCGCCTAATTGTAGGCTTTCGTCTTCAACCTGTGCCGCTTCAAGTGTGATTTCGCTGTAAGGGTTTTCTAAAGAACCATCTTCAAGAACTTCAGCAATCTTCCAACGACGGAATGTGTCGTAATCACCTGTTTTACGATCGATTGATACGCGAACTTCAATTTCGCCATCGTGTTTTTTCTTTGTCGCAGTCGCTAATGCGAACTCTAACGCTTCAAAAATCTTTTCTTTTGGAACCGCTTTCTCATTGGAGACGGCTTCAGCAACCAATAATATTTCTTTTGCCATGGGTTATGCCTCGCTTGCCCTATTCCTTCGCACTCGAATTAAAACTTTGCGATGATGTTCGCACGTTCAATGTTACTGATCATAATCATATGCTCAGTGCCATCTGCTGAAAGTGTGATCATATCACTGCTAACTGATACTAAATCGCCTTTAAAGTTACGACGACCATCTTGCGGAAGCTTAGTACGCACGCGTACTTCTTCTCCTTGCGCCTTCTCGTAGTGATCTTGTTTGAATAATGGACGATCAACACCAGGAGACGAAACTTCCAAATCATATTCATTTGTAATTGGGTCTTCGACGTCTAAAATTGCGCTAACTTGACGACTAACGTCGGCACAATTGTCAACCGTAATCCCTGCATCGTGATCGATATAAACACGTAATGTAGAGTGGCGACCAGCTTGCACAAACTCAAGACCATGTAACTCAAAGCCTAACATTTCAACGGCCGGTGAGAGCATGGCTACTAAATCTTGCTCAAGTTTTGTCACGAAAATCCTCCATACAAACAAAAAAAGGGCATATAGCCCTGAAATACTGAGTTTAATAATGATTTAAAATCACCGCCAAGCAGATACAACAACGCCCCGAACCAAGCGGGGCGTCACACCTAAAGCATAAAACTGTGTGGCCTAGGGCCAAGCTTGGTTGCGAGTCAGTCACCTGACTAAATTAAACTAGATAGCCTAAACGCAAAACGCGCATTACCAGAATGCGCGACTTCATACAGTAAAAATTACTGTGCATACTAAGTACACTTACAATGCCTTAGCATGTATTTGGTTGCGGGAGCCGGATTTGAACCGACGACCTTCGGGTTATGAGCCCGACGAGCTACCAGGCTGCTCCATCCCGCGCCAATAGATATTAAAAGTAACTTAATATCGTTTAATCGAGTGCTAAACACCTCAATTCAATGGCGGCTATTATAAGCATGTAGCGCTCAATTAGCAACCTTCCTACATGAATTAGTTAGACTATTTTTTGCCTAAAAATTTTATGACAACCTTGTCATAAAATTTCCCATAACTGAAAATTCTCGTCTATATTTAGTCATATAATAAGAATAACCTATAGCCTTGGCTATTAAGCGATTTACTATGAGTCTATCTTCATCTCAAAAAAGACTGTTACTACAAGATATTGAATTGCTAAAACCAGATTTCCATCAGTTTACAAGTGCATATCATCGCAGTCTTAATGCTCGTCAGTTAACCATGACAGTGCCTGAGCAAGACAGCATAACTAAGCGCAGCTATATTCTTTACTGTGCGCTCAACAAAGTTGTAAGTCACCTTGATGACTTACAGCAAGTCACGCCGTTTATTCATTATTTAGCGAATAACCTGAGCTTTTTAAACGTAGCGTCAAAAGATATTGATATTCTTTGTGAGGCTTTTATTGAGACTCGTCTACTCTTTATCAAGACCTACAATAGCCATCAGCAACAAGCTTGGGAGCTGGCTATTCGTATTTTTTCTAATATTGTGAAAAGTTACTTATTTTCACACTCTACCGTGGTTTCTATTAAAACAAGACGCTTCGTTTATAAAGCTCACAATTGACTCAGTTCATTTCGAAGTCTATCAATTTGCCTTTGCTCAACAGAGATAAGTGTATTGAAGCGGCTTGTCAACGCACTCATTTTATCAACTAAAGCTTGATCACTATTTGCGTCAGCTAAGTTATTTGGTCTATGACTAACTTGCTTTTCTAGTAGGCTAATCTGTTGGTTTAGTTGTTCGTTATAAGTATCGATCTTATTTTCATGCTCAGCGATTTGTTGCATGATTTGTTTGCTGCGAATAAAGCTATCAACCTCATCGTTATTTGATAGTTCATTGAAACTATTGTTTATTCTGTTATTTTCGGCGATTAGTCTGTCAATACTTCGCTGTTCATTGTCAATAAGAACAGCATAACGCTCAGATACAGCACTCATTTGCTTTGCAATAGCGGCTTGTTTTTTTGCACCAACTAAGTTTTGTAATTGCGCATCAGACTGATTATTTAATGCTGCAATTTCATTATTCATACGAAGCTTAAAGGTATCTATTTTATTATTATGCTCAGCTATTTCTGCTGCTATTTGTTTGGTCCTGATATAGCTATCAACTTGACCAGTCGTTTGAGAATATACTGACTCAGTACTTTTTCCTTGTACAGCATTGGATAGGAAAGGGTTTTGCTCTTTTATTGTTATTAATTTAGCATCTTCCCCACATGGCAACTGACTAAACTCAACCACACCATTTTTTTCGCACTGATACACTGATGCACTCGCCGCAGTGCTTATAAATAAACATGTAGCCCAAATAATATGAGTATTAATAGTGTTAGATTTCATTTTTTGCCTTCCATAGTTATACCTTATTTATACACTAACTTTATCGATCTATCTCCTAGTTTGTTTCGTAGTTAATTCAATTATGATCCACTAAGGTTTTTAGAAGTGCAATATGCCACCCTGAGATTTATCTTTGGCGATCAACTCAATGCAAGTCATAGCTGGTTTAAAAATAAATCACAACCAGACACGCTGTACGTGATTGCCGAATTGAAACAAGAAACCAACTACGTAAAGCACCACCTGCAAAAAGTGGTCGCCTTCTTTGCTGCAATGGAAAACTTTGCTAATGCACTGACAAAAGCGAATTTAAACTGCCTGCATCTGACACTCGATGACACACAAGATGATGACTCACTACCTGAGCTACTGACCCGGTTAGCTAAGCATTATCAATGCCAGAACATTGAGTACCAATACCCAGACGAATATCGCCTTAAAAAGCAACTTGCAGACTTTTCACAGCAGAGCGAATTTAATGTCAATGCAGTTGATTCGGAACACTTTCTACTACCTTTTAATGATATTGACCAGCACTTTAAACCAAACAAGCCGGTAAAAATGGAGTTTTTTTATCGTGCTATGCGCAAACGTTTTAATATTTTAATGGACGATGATAACCAACCTCGTGGAGGCAAATGGAATTTTGATCAGCAAAATAGAAACAAGTTAAAACCAAGCGATCTTAAAGAAATTCCCGAACCTTTGTGCTTCGGTCACGATGTTAGCCACATCCTTAAACGGATAGAAAAGCACAAAATAAATACCTTTGGTGAGTGCAGCGATACCTTAATTTGGCCAACCACGCGCGCTGAAGCAAAGCAGTTACTTGATTTTTTTTGCGACCATTTACTGGTGCATTTTGGTCAGTTTCAAGATGCCATGACATGCCAGTCCCAGTACCAATGGTCTTTGTATCACAGCCGTTTATCGTTTGCTCTTAATACGAAAATGCTGCACCCGATGCAGGTCATCGAACAAGTGTTAACTAGCTTTGATAAGCAACCTATTGATATTGCTCAAGTTGAAGGTTTTATTCGGCAAATTCTCGGTTGGCGCGAGTATGTACGTGGTATTTATTGGCAAAATATGCCTGATTACGCCAGCAAAAATGCCTTAAATGCAAAGCGTGCCCTACCCGACTATTTTTGGCACGGCAAAACAAACATGAATTGTATGCACCATGCCATTACACAAAGCCTGCAAACGGCTTATGCACACCACATACAACGTTTGATGATCACGGGTAACTTTTGCTTATTAACCGCTATTAAGCCTAGTGAAGTAGATGAATGGTATTTAGGTATTTATATCGATGCCATAGAATGGGTAGAAATGCCCAACACTCGGGGAATGAGCCAATTTGCTGACGGGGGATTAATTGCCACTAAACCTTATGCTGCCAGTGGAAATTACATCAACAAAATGAGTGATTATTGCAAACACTGTAGCTACAACATTAAAGAAAAAACCACTGAGGATGCTTGCCCATTCAACAGCCTATATTGGCATTTTATGTTAGAACATGAACAGCAGCTATCACAAAACCCTCGTATCGGTATGATTTATAACAACTGGTATAAGCAAGATGAATCTGTTCAGCAAGCCACTCTTAAACGTGCTAATTGGTGCTTGGATAATTTAGAAAAACTGTAATGACAAAGTACCATATTGGGTAAACTTGTTAATTAAATGTTTAATTATTTTGTCACTCTAGTGTAATCACGCTCTTTTTTAATAGCGCTGCATATTAAATAACACTTTGAGGACACAATGAAAAAAACACTTATTAGCGCAGCGTTTTTAGTTGCATGCAGCAGTAACGTACATGCGTTTAGTCAAGAAACCCACAAACGTATCGTGATTGATGCCGTTAACTACATGCAACAACACCCAAGCACAACACAATACGCTGCGTTAGTCAGCTATGCTCAGCAAAATAATATGACTGTCGCTCAGCTTGGCGAGCTACTTGGGCAAGCAGCCTATGACGTCGATGATTTTGAGGACACGTTTTTTTGTGGTGCTATTACAGGTTCTTGCGTACAAGCACCAGTTTGGGGTGCTGCAGAAAGTATTGTGAAATACACCAGTTATTGGCACTTTCAAAATCACACCCAAGGTGCTGATCAACATGGCAACGACTTTGGCGGCTACAACTATCAAAAACTAACAGTATGGGGAGCTGTTGATAATCTTGCCGCAACGTGGCTCAAAGGTGATTACCTTGATGATGGTAAAGGTGGTGAAACAGGCTGGTTCAATGCTGACTCTTCAAAATATAATAGCTATGGCGTTACTGAAGCCCATTACCGTATAGATAGCCAATCAAGTTACAGCATGTATGATGACTTTGAGGAAATGCCATTCCAACCTATCGATAACTTAGGGCAATATTGGTATCAAAGTTACTTACAAAGCGGTAATCCACAGATTTTAGGTTTTGTATTTCACACTACCGATTTACTCCAACCTCATCATACTTGGACAACCTCCGATCTAAATCACTCAAGCTGGGAAAGTTGGGTGAATGATTATTACGACCAAGAAAATCTCAATGATCCAGCACTCGTTTCACAAGCCATGGCGACCTTTGCTGCATTAGATACACAATCAACTGATGTACGCCCTTTGTTAACCCAAGGCGGTGCATTTTCGTATGCACAAGGTGGGATCGTGTTAAATTCAAAAGATCATTACGACCGACTCGATACTGCAAAACAAGTGGTTCCCCATGCGATTGCAATGGTGGTTCACCTACTTAATCATGCCATGGTTGCTCGATAATGCGTGGGCTTTACATTTTGACAGCACTGCTAGGTTTGCTTTTTAGCAACCTAGCAGTTGCTGCGTTTAATCAATACACAGAATCTGAAATTGATCTCATGTGGCAGGTCTACAAAGAACAAAGCCCAGATATTAGCAAACAGCAAACACGTGAACGCCTTTACGAAAATCAATTTTTACTTAAGTACGCACAGAAAAACATGCCTGAGCTTGTAGAGCGCCAAGCGAGTGTTGGCTTTTCAACTCATTACCATGTAATGCGCTACTTAGATAATCTGTTTATTCATCAGTTAAATCTCACCGGTAAACCAGCTACAACTGGGCTTGAACCATTTGATAAACACTGGCTGAAAACCAACTTAGGGCTATATCCTCTGGATGGTCAGTACAGTGATGCCCAAATCAAACAGTTCAATGCTATTAAACTCGATTTGTTTGAAAACCCAATGACGCTGTACGAATTTATTGCACCTCTTTCTATGCAGACTCGCTTTCGTTTGCATCAAGGAGATAGCGAACTGTTCAAAACCGAAGTTTTAAAACATCGACAATTTCTTTTGCATTTAAAGCAAGCTGATGCGGTCATACAAACACAGCAAATTTCGCTACCCCATCTTTATTCTATAGCCAAGGGCGATATCCTAAGGCCTTCGATTCAAAGCTGGTTAGGGGTAAAAGGTATTATGCATGTAGAGAGCCCTGTGTTAACTCGCTTAGAGAACAAGGTTACTGACGCTGAAATCCAGCAATATTACCAACAACACAAAGAAAGATTTCATTATCTAAAATCGGTTAAGGCCCATGGCGGCGAATTTACCGATAGAGAAGCGGCTTTAGCATTTAAAAAGCAAGCTGAAACAAGCTCAATACAACACGCACTAAAGCAATTAAATCAGCCCGATATTTACGCTCAATATAAAAACTACTTAACCCGAGAGCATAAACGAAATTGGGCAGTACAATTAGCATTCACACAAAAGCCTCAACAGTTAAGTGAGGTAATACGCTCACCGAATGGTTTTTGGGTGGTAGTAATGAGCTATGATCATGCGTTTGGCTACTTTGACGCAAATGACGAAACAGTACGCTATCAAGCCAAAAAGGCCATCGCAGTTGAAAAAGCCATAATTAACTACCAACAGAGTTGGTTGGCGTGGCAAAAAGCGCATGGGATTAAGTTATGAAATGGCTAGCTTTAGCACTTTGTGTACTTTTTAGTGCTGCGGTTATTATGCATGTGCAATCAAAACATATTGCTTTAGTGCCTGCTGAAAAAGCACTGGTGTCCGTTGAGGTTGAGAAAAAAGATGTTCGTAATCAACAAGCAATGACCAGTATGCACGTAAAGCCAACTTTAATTGCAAGTGAAACAATCGATGAGGCCGATACAAATGCGGCAATCACAACCCCCGATTACTTTCCACCCATTGCAAAGCAGCCCCAGCAGACGAAGCGGTTTACAGGTGATCTTAATGACCATAAAGCGTATCAGGCATACCATCAAACACAACAAACTGAATTAGAACTTCGCTTTATTGATGCCGCAGAAAGTAAAATTGCTACTCTCGAATCCCTTTTAGAACGTGGTAAGCAAGCGGGATTGTCAGAAGATAAGCTTAATGAAGCCGAAGATAAAATTGCGGCTTTAAAGACGATGCAAGCGGAATTAGTTGCTAAACATAACGAAAAAAGCCGCCTCAAATGAGGCGGCAAAACTAACTAGGGGAAACAATGCTGTTGGTAATTACTTGTTTTCGAGTAATTTACCATTACCGATTTCAATTTTACGTGGTTTTAAAGCTTCTGGAATTTCACGCTCTAAATCGATACTTAGTAAGCCATTTTCAAGGTCAGCGCCAAGCACTTTAACGTGGTCACCTAATTGGAACTTACGCTCAAAGTTACGCTCTGCAATGCCTTGGTGAATGAACTTACGTTCAGCATTATCTTGTTTATCAGCTTTAGTACCGCTGACTTTCAATGTGTTGTTTTCTGACTCGATGGTCAATTCACTGTCACTAAAACCTGCTACAGCCATAGTGATACGATATTTGTCTTTATCGAGTGCTTCGATGTTGTACGGAGGAAAACTTGGCTGCTTGTCTGTGCGAGCTGCCGCATCCATTAATGATGCTAAATGATCGAAACCGATGAATGAACGATAAAGTGGTGATAAGTCTACTGTACGCATAATTATATCCTCATATTTAAGCGATATTTTGTTAGTACTCTTCTATTGAACCAGTGCTAACAAAGTTAAATTAATACTATATATTTCAATTACTTTAGTTTGTTTGGGACCCATCAGGCGTCCTCACTAAACTATTTATGGGCGGGTAAAATCTTTTCAAGATTTTTAGCAAAAAAAATTGTAATTTTTTTAAATTAAATGAAAGTTAAGTGCTCTCAAACTGGTCTGAATAAGTTGATTTTAAAGGGCTAACAACGTACAAAATAACAATGAAAAAAAATCCAACTTTTTTAAAAAAATTTATCAGTGTGCTAAAAAATGTCGTTTTAATGGCAGTCGTTGTGTATGCCGTGACCGCATTTCAGCAACGTAATTTACTCTCAACAGATAAAACCCCTGCCCCCTATTTTAATTTAGCCACGCTAAAAAACCCAACAGAGCGGATGACCATTGCACAATTACAAGGAAAGCAAACAGTGGTGTATTTCTTTGCGCCTTGGTGCTCAATTTGTCGTTACAGTATGCCAAATTTAGAAAAGGCTCATCAGCAAGGTAAGTTAAATGCCATAGCAATTGCCCTCGATTACCAAAACATTGCTGAAGTTAAACAGTTTACTGATTCACTCGAATTAACAATGCCGGTGTTACTTGGCAGTAAAAGTACAGGCCAAGATTATAAAATCAGTGCCTACCCAACTTATTATGTTATTGATGAACAGTTGGCCATTACTGCGCATTCTATGGGTTACTCAACAGAACTTGGCCTTAGGATGCGCACACTTGATTAGCTCAATCGCTTTTAGTGAGAAAAAACAGAATAGTGCAATCGATTTTATGCGCTGTTTTTATCCATTTAATCCGTTAAGATGATAACCAGATAAACCATCGAGGAGAGCGATATGTTAACTGTAATTTTTGGCCGTGAAGGCTGCCCATACTGTGTTCGTGCAAAAGACGTTGCTGAAAAACTAGCAAATGAGCGTGACGATTTTAAATACCGTTATATCGACATCATTAAAGAAGGCATCAGCAAAGCAGATTTAGAACAGTCTGCAGGCAAACCTTGCCCAACCGTACCACAGATTTTTATTGACCAAGCCCACATTGGTGGCTTTACTGAATTCGAAGCATACGCTAAAGAAAATTTAGGGTTATATCAATAAATTGTAAACGTGGTTGATTTTGGTAATTTTAAACTGATTAAATTATGACCAACATCAACCACATACAAATTAGTTGTAATTTATACAAGCAATTGCCTTGTATTTCCTATACAATGCGCGCCTCTTTAAATTCGTTGAGGCGTATTAATGTCAGAACCAGTCACGTTTGAATCTCTAAATCTTTCTCCTGCAATCCTTAAAGCAGTTGAAGAGTTGGGTTACAAGACTCCATCTGAAATCCAAGCTCAATGTATACCGTTATTGCTAGAAAGAAAGGACGTACTGGGACTAGCGCAAACGGGTACAGGTAAAACAGCAGCATTTGCACTGCCGTTACTAAATAATATTGACCCGTCTGTGAAGCAGCCACAGATCCTTGTTTTAACGCCTACGCGTGAACTTGCGATCCAAGTAGCTGAGGCATTCGAACAATATGCTAAGCATACTCGTGGTGTTGAAGTTTTAGCCCTTTATGGTGGCCAAAGCTATAGCATCCAACTAAGTGCACTTCGTCGTGGCGCGCAAATCATTGTTGCAACGCCAGGTCGCTTAATTGACCACATTAACCGTGGCACAATCAAGTTTGAGAGCTTACAAGCCCTTGTTCTTGATGAGGCAGACGAAATGTTACGCATGGGCTTCATTGATGATGTAGAAAGCATCATGGAGAAAACGCCACGTGAAAAGCAAACATGTCTTTTCTCTGCGACCATGCCTAAGCAAATTCAAAATATCAGCAGCAAGTACATGAATGAGCCTGAGCAAGTTCATATCTCTGCACGTAACTCAACTGTATCAACGGTTGAGCAAGTATTTTGGAATGCACACGTACACAAAAACAAAGCGATCGTTCGCTTCTTAGAAGCAGAACAATACGATGGTGCAATTGTTTTCGTACGTACACGTAACGACACGGTACAGTTAGCTGAATTACTTGAGCGCGAAGGTTTCTCTGCGGCACCACTTAATGGTGACATGAACCAACAAGCACGTGAACGTACAGTAGATCGTTTGAAAAACGGCCTAGTTGATATCGTTATTGCAACAGACGTTGCTGCACGTGGTCTTGATGTAGACCGTTTAAGCTTAGTAATTAACTACGATATTCCACAAGATTCAGAAGCCTACGTTCACCGTATTGGCCGTACTGGTCGTGCGGGTCGTCAAGGTAAAGCGATTCTTTTCGTAAAACATAACGAGCGTTATTTACTTAAAAATATCATTCGTCATACGAAATCTGATATCGCACAAGTTGATTTACCAACAGCTAAAGTTGTTGAAGAAAAGCGTATTAAAGCGCTTCAAGACAAGCTTACAATTGCTCTTGAAAACAAAGACATCACTTTCTTTAATCAAGTTGCTGCTAACATGGCAGAGAAACTTGAATTAAGTGCTGAAGACTTAGCAGGTGCATTACTTTGTTTAGCGCAGCAACAATCACCAATCAAGGTTGAAGAAGTTAAAGTTCAACCACGTGGCGAACGCAATGAGCGTCGTCGCAATGAACGTGGTGATCGTGGCGACCGCCAAGGACGCGAGCGTAAACCTCGTGAGCCGCGTGAGCGCAACAGCCGTAACATGGGTCCTATGGATACTTACCGTATCGAAGTAGGTCGTGAGCACGGTGTACAAGTTAAAAATATCGTTGGTGCGATTGCTAACGAAGCTGATATCTCAAGCAAGTTCATTGGTGATATTCGCTTACATGACAATCACAGTACGGTACAGTTACCACAGAACATGCCAAAAGATGTGCTTGATCACTTCCAAAAGGTATTTATCTGTAAACGTCCGATGAACATGACGCTAACGCAAGACCAAGGTCCTGCGGCTCCTCGCTCTGAACGCCCAAGCGGTGATCGTGGTGATAAGAAGCGTAACTTCAAAGACCGTGGCGAAAAACGTGGTGGCCCTCGTAAAGAGCGTCGTCCAGTGAGCTTCACTGCCAACTAATTGAAGCTTAAGCTTTAAGCAATAAAAAGCCTTGTCATGCGAGTGACAAGGTTTTTTTGTGTCTGTAGTAAAGCTGTCAGCCGTCAGACTTCAGTTTTTAAAGCCTCACGCTGGATTGCTGAGGCTTTGTCATTATGAGCCAATGGCTGGGTATGCGTAGCTTGATTGAAGACCTAGTGGAATGCCTAAGCCCCAGTACGCGAGTAAAAAGATACTCCAACCGATTAAGAAGGCGATTGAGTACGGTAACATCATCGCGATTAAGGTGCCGATACCGGTGCCTTTAACATACTTTTGGCAGTACACAACAACCAGTGGGAAGTATGGCATTAGTGGCGTGATGATATTCGAGCTTGAGTCACCTACACGGTACGCAGCTTGTGTTAAATCAGGTGAAATACCCAGTTGCATCAGCATGGGTACAAAGATTGGCCCTAATAGCGCCCATTTTGCCGAGCTTGAGCCAACAAATAGGTTCACGAACGCCGTTAAGAAGATAATACCGACCACCGTGACTGAACTTGGCAGAGCCATTGCTTTTAATAATTGCGCCCCTTCAATTGCAAGTAATGCACCTAGGTTTGATTTACTAAATGCAGCAATAAATAACGCACAGAAGAACGCCATAACAATATAGTAAGCCATACCGCTCATCGCTTTGCTCATTGCATCGATCATATCTTTAGAGCTTTTGAAGGTACCCACGGCAAAACCATAAACGGCACCAGGGATCCAAAACAGTAAGAAGATAAGTGGCACAATTGATTGCATTAACGGTGAGCGGAAATTAGTTAATGAGCCATCACTGCTTCGCATTGCAGAGTCGGCTGGCGCTGAGACAAACCAAAGTAGAGCAAGGCCTGCAATCATCACTGTGCTTGCAATATAGAACGCACGTTTTTCATCACTGCGTGCTTCATCAAAGGCAGGTAAGTCTTCAGTATCTCCATCAAGTGGCGTATTTTGTAAGCGTGGCTCGATGATTTTATCTGTGATATACCAGCCTAATAAGATAATAAACAGGCTCGAAGCTGAGGTGAAAAACCAGTTGTTGAGCGGGTTAATCGCCATATCTGGGTCAATAATTTGCGCGGCACTTTGGGTAAAGCTTTGCAGTAACGGGTCAATACCTGATGGAATAAAGTTTGCGCTAAAGCCACCACTTACCCCAGCAAACGCTGCTGCAATACCAGCAAGCGGATGACGCCCCATCGCATAGAAGATAACCCCAGCAAGTGGGATAACTAGTACGTAACCGGCATCAGTTGCGGTATGGCTGACAATCGCTACTAAAATAATAGACGGTGTTAAAAGCTGCTTAGGCGTTACTTTTAACATTAATTTGAGGCCGGTATTGATAAAGCCAGAATGCTCAGCAACACCAACACCTAACATAGCAACCAGCACTACACCAAGCGGCGCAAAGCCAGTGAAGGTTTTCACCATCGAAGATAAGAAGGTGGCAAGGGAGTCCCCTGCTAATAGGTTATTTACAACGATGGCTTCGCCAGTGCGCGGATCGATTGCATCAAATGTAGTGCCCGAAAAAAGCCAAGATAAAAACCATATAAGCAGCATTGCGACTAAAAATATAATCGCCGGATCAGGTAGTTTGTTACCCACCCTCTCAATGGTATTTAGAAAACGTGCGATTGCACCACTTGGTGCCTGCACATCATTATTGTTATTCATTTTCAAATTCCCTGGAAAAATATCTCGTTAACCTTAACGTATCTAACTACTAAGGTAAATTTCAAGTTAATGGAATTACCTAATAAAGGTAAAGTGATAATGTAAAAAAAGCGACACAGGTCGCTTTACAAAATTTTTTTAATTAGATTAGGCTGCAAGGGCTTTAACTTCATCCCACAGGCGCACAACAAGCTCTTTATCTTCTTCGTTTAACTCACCGTTGCGATAAGCTTTAACTAGGCTAGATTCAACTTGATTATTTAACTCATCAATCGATAAGTTTAATTCTTCTACTTGTGCATAGCCTACAGCTAAGTCAAAGTGACCACGTAAATAGCCACCAGCAAATAGCTCGTCGTCAGTTGCTTTATCGACTAAATCATCAAAATATTGCTGCGCTGCATCAATATAACTTACTAAACTCATTGTTACTTCTCCTCTGGGTGCAGCCCATCTTGATGACCCACTGCATACATAATATGGTCATTGAAACCGGTGGTTACGCGAATATAACCACTTAATTCATCGTCTAACTCACTATCACCCGTATCGGCAATCAGTGGTCGGCCATTCAAGGCCTGTAATTTAGTTTTAGTAGCCACCACAATAATGTTGTCGCGGCCAATAGCACGAATAAGTGCAGGGCTTAATTGCTGATTACCTCGGCCAAAGATATGGCCTTGGCCACCAATTAGAGTGATCACCAATTTGGTTTCTTTACCTTGTGTGAGCTCAAGTAATTGCTGAGCAGTTAAATCCTGCGCGATAAGCTCTTGATCTGCCACTAAGTCTACACCCAGCAAGGTATTTTCAAGACCCATTTCTTCCATAATTGCCGCGACTGTAGAACCACTGCCCATCACATATAAGCAGTCTTCATCCATTTCACTAACAACATAGGCAGCTATATCGGCAAGCACTAATTCATCGGTTTCTTTACCACCATTTTTAACGGCCTGTACATAACGTACTTCACTCGGCACTTGCATTTCACCATAGCGCTTAGCTTTTACCGTGCCTTCGCGAAATGCTTCTTCGTCGATATCCATCACATCAGCATCACCAAGGCTGACAAGTTCACCTTTAACTAGCATCTCAACAACACGCCCAGCTGCTTTTGGGGTAATAGCATAAACCCCAGAATGAATTTTGCAGCCTGCAGGAATACCTAATACAGGAGTGCTATCGCCAACCGCATGACAAATATTGCGGGCAGTACCATCGCCACCTGCAAATAAAATTAGGTCGACACCTTGCTCAACTAACAGCTTGGCTGCCTGCTCTGTGTCATCTGGGGTGGTGATATCGTTTGTTTGGTAAATAACGTGGCTTTGAAAGCCTAGCTGCTTTGCCGTTTGCTCGCCCATTTCACCGTTTACAGTGTAAATGGTTAAATCATCTTGATGGGCAAGCAGCACTTCAAGTGCCGCTCGGGTACGTAAGTTTGCTTTTGGCTCAGCACCAAGTTGCATTGCTTTTGCGGCGGTATCTGCGCCATCACTGCCCTTTAGTGCGACACTGCCACCTAAGCCGGCAACCGGATTTACAATCAAGCCTAATTTAAACTGCATCAGATAAAGCTCCTGGGTTGCCATGAAAATCGCGCTGCCACGTAAACTGAGCAGCCGTTAGTGGCCATGGGGTTTTATAGAAATCACTCAATGCTTTAAGAAGTGCTGTTGTGCGCTGATTAAAGCCAGATGCTAAAAAGCTCAACACTTGCTGGTGAACTCGCGCTTGAAAATCGAATCGACAGGTTTGCTCACCATTTAAATTATCAACCGATACATTAAAATCAAAACCTGCTGCAGTACTGAGCGCCCATTCAATAGCTTGGGGCTTTACTTCAACTGCTTCAAATTCAGCTTGCTGGTGCTTATCACGACCATCTGGGCAATACCAATAGCCATAATCTTCTTTTAACCGACGTGCCTCACCAGCCACCAGCCAATGGGCAATTTCGTGTAAGGCGCTGGCATAAAAACCGTGGGCAAACACAATTTGGTGATAAGGCGTTTGCTCATCAGCAGGCAGGTAAATAGGTTCATCATCACCCTTTATCAAACGCGTGTTATGGCTTTGATAAAAGGTGTTTTCAAAAATAGCGATTAAGTCAGCAATCTGATGCATACGGCTTGAATTCATCTCGTTAAAAGCGTCACTAAAAACGAGGCGAATTGTACGGACTTTTCACTCCAAAGTAAAAGCAACCGCCCTCAGTTACAGGTATTTTGCGATATCAACATCATCGATTTGCTCTGGGTTTAAATAGCGTTTTGCATACTTTAGGTAAATACCTGATGTTAAGAATAATTTGAATACATCTTCATCAACATGCTGATCGGCTACCATCTTGGCTAAAATATCAATGGCAACACTGAGTGGCTTGGCTTTTTTATAAGGCCTATCGGCCGCGGTTAATGCTTCGAAGATATCAGCAAGTACTAACACACGTTCGGGTATTGATAACTGCTCATCGGTTAATTTTCGCGGATAGCCTGTTCCTTTTAAAGTTTCGTGATGAGTAGAAGCATAGCGCGGAACTTTAGCTAATTCTTTCGGGAATGGCACACTACCTAGCATACGAATTGTGCTGATCACATGTTCATTAATCTTAAACCGGTCTTCGGCTGTTAACGTGCCTCGTGCCACAGATAAGTTATACACTTCACCAAGGTTATATTTATACTCAGGAATTGCCATGTTAATGCCTAAACTTTCTGGGTACTCAACGGCTTTTTCGTGTGGAATTAAATCACTTGGCTTATCGCTCAGGAGTGACTCTTCAACAGGTAAATGCTGATTTTTCAAATCAGCCATACGCATTTCTTCAAGGGGCGATAGACCTAAACTTGCGTCAAAATGACGCTGCCACTTGATACTAGCAACCTCATGTAAACGAGACAACTGCGCTTCATCCATAAACTCACCACCAACATTACAAGCGGCAATGAAGCTAAAGTCTGCGTGTAACTTCTCTGTTTGTTGCTCAAGCTTTTGTTTAAGCACAGATTGCTGCTCTGGATGCGCTAATAGTTGCTCATAGTAGGTAATTTTTGCATCACGTAGTAGCACTTCAAATCGGGTGCGTACCTCATGAATACGGTTATAAATGGTTTCGAGCTTAGTGCCTTTATCAACAATATGCTCTGGTGTAGTGATTTTACCGCAGTCATGTAGCCACGCCGCTAAGCGGAATTCTCGTCGCTCATCCGGGGTTTTAAAACTGAAATCAGAAAACGCCTCATCTGTTGAACCTGATGCTGCATCAGCAAGCCAAATACCCAACTCAGGCACACGCTCACAATGCCCTGCCGTATATGGCGATTTATCATCAATGGCTTGCGCTATAAGCTCTACAAACGACTCCATCAACGCTTTTTGTGAGTTTTCATGTTGCTCAATCGAGCGACTCATATCAACCATCGAACTAGCTAAATAATGAATTTCTAAAATATGACTCGAAAGCGTTGAAACCTCATTGTAGTCACGCTGTTGAATTTTTTTATTCTCACCCACTAATTTAAGTATTGGGTTAACGATTGAAGAGGCAAAAAACCAAGAGACGGGCAGAAGCAAGAGCAAACATAACCCTGTAACTAATATTGAGATCTGAATCTTTTCTTTAATAATTGCTAATACATCGTTTTTAGCCACAAGAACCGCAAAATAATCAATTTCATCAGATTGCATTTCACTACTGAGTGGCAGTTGCAATACAAACATATATTTCTCAACACCATCCTCATTCACACTTAGCATTTTGCCAAATTGATGTTGTTCATTAGCGAGTCCTATGGTTTGCTCATTTGTTTTGATTATCTTGGATAAGTCATCAAACGAGTGATGATGACCTTGTGTTTTACTTTTAGCGATTATTTCACCATCTCCACGATAAACGTACATTTCGGAAGAAACTAGAAACTGCATTTTTTGCTGTTGTTTAATTAAAAATGCACTCAAGCTAGAACTTGCAACATCAATAGCAAGCACTCCTCCCGTTTGTTCAGATTTTATTGTGTACGTATAACCAGGTATCTTTAGTAGATTAAAAATATACTGTTGAGTTTTGGTAACTGTGCCAACTTTTGCATCGTTAAACCATAACCGCTTTCGAGGGTCGTAATCTGGAGTTTGTTTGTATTTCCTATTTAATGATAGGTTTTCATCTAAATAATATGTAGTTTGATGACGAGACTCACCCTGCCCTAACACCTTAAAAATAAGCCATCTATCTTCAGCTCTAAGATCGTTAGGTTTTGGTAATTGAGCATGACCACGTAAATTCACAACTTCGATGAAGTCACCATTAGCATACCCTAACAATAATGAATGAAAGTCTGGGTGTTTGTTTAATACTTCTATTAGAATATTTCGCAAAGAATTATTTTCATCAAAGTTCCCTGAAAACAGTCTGTTATCGTGGATCATAACACTTAATGTATTATCTACCCGCTGATTAATTCGAGTGATGTGGTCAGCTATTTGTTGGCTGGTTGATTTGAATTGTTCGGTTTTGGTTTGAAGGACTAATTTTTCACTGAAATAATAGTGCAGACTGATCGCCACAATTCCAGTTAGCAAGCTCGCTAGTGCAAATATTAATAACACACTTACGCGTATTGAAATTTTAAATCTTCTTTCATTCTGTGAAAACAATGTGCGACTCCCTGCTAGCTCTAAATAATTATCCAGATATAAATAAATCTAATACATTTTGCTAAACTTACACATAAACCAAATAATCTAGACTCGTTAAATTTTTACTACTAACTGATTTCTACCACTACCTTTTGCTTCGTAGAGTGCAGCATCAGCTCTAGCTATCACTGATTTTTGCTGCTCCTCTCGCATTACTGTTAAACCAAAGCTAGCTCTAATTAATAATGAAAGCTCTCCAACTTCAAATGGTTCAGTATTAAGCTTGGTGATCATATTTTCGATTATTTTTGCAGCATCAGACACCGAACAAAGCGGTAAAACAATAACAAACTCTTCACCACCAAAACGATAAACATCATCGGAAGTGCGTAATGACTGAGTTAAGAAAGTAGAAAAAAGCTCAAGTATACCATCGCCAACTTCATGACCATGGTTATCATTGACCTGTTTAAAATAATCTATATCAGCCAAAATAACGCACACTTGCTTCATTTTTTGCTGCTGTTGCTTAGTTATCCGTTGATAGTCTTCATAACTATTATCAAAGGCTCTTCTATTCGGTAATTGAGTCAGTGCATCTTTAAATGCTTGGCTCTGCATTTCTTGCGCTAATTGACCTAGTTGCGTATTTCGAACAAAAAGTTCGCGGCGCATTAGGTGCTGATGGGCTGACATAATCATACCTGTTAAGTTCGCTGCAACATGTGCCAAAATAACCATATACGAGGTATGGCTATTAATTTCTTTTGTAAAAAAGATCACAGATAAAGCTATTAAGCTGTAAGCCCACCCAAAAAATGCCGACAATTTGAAAGGCAGTAACGCCGAAAAGTAAAACGTAATAAGAATAATGACGTCAAAAAACAGATGTAAAACATAGGCGCGGTCAAAAGTATAAGCCATTGATTGCATGCTGATTGATAAAAAAACCATAAACAAAGAAATTGCAAGCTTAAACTGCCTTAGAGTTTGAATGTAAGCAAGAACAACAGCACTAAAGATACAAACTGAGACAATGATGCTACGACCAGTCAAAGCAATATTTGGCCAAAAAAATGATTGGATGATCATTTTATCAAAAAAGGTTATAAAAATAGTGAGAAGCGCGATGGTGCAACACAAAAATTGGGCTATTTTTTTATCCTGTTTAAATTTGCTTTGCAAAAATATTTGCTCGACCTGCAATGAATTAAACTGGCAAGCAAAGCGCTTTATTGTCAGATCTTTGTTTAATAACTTTGCAGCAAATGCGCCCATAAATACGTGCCTAATGAAATGAGTAACAGAGGAATGTTCAAATAAAGAGCTATTCCCCTATTATAGAATGATAGTTCATTAATTAAACTAGTCATTTTGTATAGAAATACCTCAAATTAGCCATTAAAAAGCAGGAATTGGTTACAAAGTATTAATAAAATACTCTTTATTTTTTTACCAAGCATTCTCGCCGGCCTCATCAGACTTGACTATGTCGGTTTCTTTTAACGCTTCTCGAATCCAGGTTTGCATGACTGGACACGCAAATACATGCTGACAATAAGCTTGTGCAGCACGCGAAAGCGTAACCTGATACGTTTTAAAGCGCAGTACCACAGGTGCAAACATCGCATCAACAATAGAGATCTCACCAAATAACCACGCATTAGGATACCTTTGCTGCTGAGTAGAAAATATCTCATCGATACGGGCAATATCTTTTTTAGCTTGTTCTGATAATTCAACATGCCTTTTAGCGCGAATATTCATTGGCATTTCATTACGAAGTGCAGCAAAACCAGAGTGCATCTCGGCAGCTAAACTGCGTGCTTTTGCTCTTTGGGCTATTTCACTAGGCCAAGCAGCACCATTTAGATAAGCATCATTGATGTATTCACAAATAGCGAGTGAATCCCACACGATTAACTCAGCATCAATAAGGGCCGGCACTTTTTGCACGGGAAACTTACTTTTTAATGCTTCATAAAACTCAGGCGTATCTAGAACTAATTGTTGTTCTGTAAAAGAAACATTGAATTTACTCAGTAAATACCACGCTCGTAATGACCAAGTTGAGTAGTTTTTATTGCCAATAAATAATTGCATTGTACTTCCTTTAACGTTTAGATTGGACTCACTATAAAACAGCAATTGGGCAATTACTCGCCAATTGTTTTTATGTTAACTATAAGAAATGCTGATACATTATGGATATTGATGCCCTTAGGACTTTTTGCGCCTTTGTTGATACAGGCAGTTTCACCCGCGTTGCAGCACAAATTTGCAGAACCCAATCTGCAGTAAGTATGCAAATGAAAAAGCTGGAACAAGACCTCGCAAGTCCGCTATTTGAAAAGCAAGGCCGTCAACTGGTGCTAACCCATCAAGGCCACCAGCTAGCAAGTTATGCAAAGCAATTGATAGCGCTTCATGATGAAGCCTTTAAGCAATTAAAAGCTGGCACTGGCAATTTACGTGTGCGCATTGGTTGTCCTGACGACTATGCCCACTCTTTACTACCAGAGCTTGTTGATGCTTTACACCAACAGTTTAATGCGCTGGATCTACAAATAAGCTGTGCCCCAAGTACTGAGCTTAGAGCCAAACTAGACCAAGGTATGCTCGATTTGGTGATTGCCACTCGCTCGCCAGACAGCGAAGAAGGCTACTTATTGCAATCAAGCCAAGGTGTGTGGGTGAAAAGCCCTGCTTTTGAGATTAACGATTCAACCCCACTTCCAATCGCCTTGTTTCAACGAGACTGTAAGTTTCACCAAGCCAGTATTGAGGGTCTATTAAAAACTGAGCGTCGTTTTAATATTATTGCCTGTTGTGGCTCAGCGGGAGCGTTACATGGCTTGATTGAACAGGGACTAGCAATTAGCAGTATGGCGCGAATAAGCATGCAATCAGGTGTGGAAGAGCTGAGCGACAACTCCCTTCCGACACTGCCTGTTATTGATATCGTCCTACTTTACGGTAATCATGCCCACAACCCTCTCAGTCATGAACAGCTTAAGCAGCTTGTAGAATTAATTAAGACATAAAAAAGCGCGATGATAATCATCGCGCTCATTAACTGCGTTTTCTTTATTTAAGACTGCGCTTAAATCGAACCTTTGATTGGTCCATATTCGTGGCTTACATGTGGGTTTTGACCACGTTGGCGCAATAAGTGATCCATTAAGGTAATCGCCATCATCGCCTCAGCAATAGGAATTGCACGAATGCCCACACATGGGTCATGACGTCCTTTGGTGATCATCTCTACCGCTTCGTTGCTGGTATTAATGCTGTTACCCGGTATGGTAATGCTTGAGGTTGGTTTAAGTGCGATAGAGGCAATGATATCTTGCCCTGTCGAGATACCTGCAAGTACACCGCCCGCGTGATTTGATGTAAAACCATCAGGAGTTAACTCATCACGGTGCTCAGAGCCTTTTTGCTCAACCACATCAAAGCCATCACCAATCTCAACGCCTTTTACCGCATTAATACTCATTAATGAGTGTGCAAGCTCTGCATCTAGGCGATCAAATACTGGCTCACCAAGACCAACAGGCACATTTTTAGCAACCACTTTAACTTTAGCGCCTACCGAGTCACCTTGTTTTTTTAGGTCGCGCATATATTCATCAAGCGCATCTAATTTACTCGGATCCGGGAAGAAAAATGCATTATTTTCTACTTCATCCCAGTTGTAGTCTTCTGCTTTAATTGGCCCAAGTTGGCTCAAACAAGCACGCACTTCAATACCATGAAATTGTTTTAGGTATTTTTTTGCAATTGCACCCGCCGCTACACGAATCGCCGTTTCACGGGCAGAAGAGCGACCACCACCTCGGTAATCACGAATACCGTACTTATGCCAGTAGGTATAATCACCATGACCTGGGCGAAATACATCGGCAATTTTGCCGTAATCTTTTGAACGTTGATCGGTGTTTTCAATCAGTAAACCAATGCTAGTACCTGTGGTTTTACCTTCGAATACACCAGAAAGAATTTTTACTTCGTCACTTTCGCGGCGCTGTGTTGTATAACGACTTTGCCCCGGCTTACGACGGTCTAAATCAATTTGTAAATCAGCCTCGCTAATTTCAAGACCTGCTGGTGTGCCATCAACAACGCCGCCTAATGCAACGCCGTGGCTCTCACCAAAGGTGGACACTTTAAATAGTTGCCCGATGCTATTACCTGCCATTAATTTTCCTCATTCCTAATGACTACTGAGACCGAGCCCTCAGGCTCGGCTTTTAAAATCTGCTGTTAATCTGCGAAATAGTTAACAAGTTGCTGTTTGCTAATTACAAAGACACCAAGGCCACCTTGTTCGAATTCAACCCATTCAAACGGTGCGCCTGGGTACAGCTCTTCCATATGTACCATAGAGTTACCAACTTCGACAAATAACAAACCGTTATCGGTTAGATGCTCTGCAGCTTCCGCTAGGATGGTGCGAGTAACATCAAGACCATCATGACCCGATGCTAAACCAAGCTCTGGCTCGTGATGGAATTCACGCGGTAAATCAGCCATATCTTCAGCATCAACATACGGTGGGTTAGCTACGATCAGGTCATATTTTTGACCCGGAACACCGCTAAACACGTCTGACTGAATTGGCAGTACACGGTCATTTAGCATGTAATCGCTAATATTAATATCAGCAACTTCGAGCGCTTCATATGAAATATCAACCGCATCAACCTGTGCATCTTCAAATGCTTGCGCAAGTGCAATAGCAATACATGCAGAGCCAGTGCATAAATCAAGAATGCGCGTTACTGAGCTTGGCTCTTCTAACCAAGGTGCAAAGCGATTGTTAATTAGCTCAGCAAATGGCGAACGTGGAATTAACACGCGCTCATCAACATAAAACGGCATACCTGCAAACCACGCAGTGTTGGTCAGGTACGGTACTGGCGTACAATCATTAATACGTTCTGCAATAAGTTCAGCTAAGCGGTTTTTCTCGGTGCTGGTTAAACGCGCATGCATAAGCTCTTTTGGCGCATCGATTGGCAAGCTTAATGCTGGTAATAGTAAGCTAACTGCTTCATCCCACGCATTATCTGTGCCGTGCCCAAAGAAAATACCACTGCTGGCAAATTGACTGGTTGTCCAACGTAACCAATCATGCAACGTTGAAAGTTCTGCAATTGCCTCGTCTAAAATTGCGTCTTCTATCTGGAAATGGTTCATGTATGTTCCTTAACTTTCAAAGTCTGTTCTGACGCGTATTGTACCGTCTTTTCAGTTGGTTTTTACTCGATTTTTAGCGTTTTTTTGTTTAGACTGCCGCCATGAAAAAAGATCCCCACGCCAACAACCACATTAGCACTGACGATATTGACTTATTTCGTCAGAGTATCAGTGGTGCCAAAGCATTTAAACAAGACACTATTCGATTCACCAATAAGCCTAAAGTGTCACAAGCGAAGCAATTTTCCCAGCAAAAAAAGCAACATCAGGCAGAATTTTTCTTTTCTGATGAATATGTACCAGACATCGACACTCATGGCACCGTAAGTTATGTCAAACCAGGTCACGATAGCTTTTTAGCAAAGCAACTTCGCCGTGGAGATTACCCACCTGAGTTAACCCTTGATTTACATGGCTTAAATAAAGAATTAGCCAAAGATGAGTTGGCGGGTTTAATTCATGAGTGTAAAAAACAGCATTACTATTGCGCTTGTGTTGTGCATGGCATTGGTGAGCGCATACTTAAACACAAGGTACCGCAATATTTAGTTCAACACCCTGATGTGATTGCTATGCACCAAGCGCCTCTTGAATTTGGTGGTAAAGGTGCTGTACTTATTTTAATTAATCTTCCACAAAGTGATGAGTTCAGACGCTAACGTCTTCTTGTCATAAGGCCTAAAGTGCATATTTTTTCGATTATCTTTCCACTGATTTTTATCGTGTTAAGTGGTTACATCAGCTCGCGAAGCACGTTTTTATCGAAAGAGCATATTGCAGGGTTAAGTAAGTTTACTTTTTACATTAGCGTGCCTGCTTTTCTATTTTTAAATATGGCCCAAGCCGATTTACAAAATAGTGTATCTATTGCAGGCTTTTTGAGTTTTTACATCCCGGTATTGGCCATTTACGCCCTCGGCTATGTTATTGACCGCTACCTCATTAGCAAGCAATCTGCGCCGTCACGTCATGCTGTATTTGCCCTTGGCAGTAGTTACTCAAATACGGTACTGGTAGGTTTGCCTATTATTATTGCAGCACTTGGGCAACAGATGGTCGGTATTGTATTTATGATCATCACTTTTCATAGCGCACTTTTGTTTACCCTCACCTTTTTGCTCAGCGCTAAATCGCAGCAAACATTCTCTTGGCGAGCATTTGCTAAAAACATGCTGCTCAATCCAGTCGTGTTAAGCATCAGTAGCGGCTTGGCTGTTAACCTACTTGGCTTTACACTTTTTGATGATTTTGCAAATGGCCTGAGTCTACTTGCGAAACCTGCCATTGCCTGTGCGTTATTTGTATTAGGGGCAAACCTTGCATTTTATAAAGTGGCCGACAACTTACAAGCATCACTCATTGCAACCATCATCAAGCTTTTAGTGTTACCGTGCGGGGTCTACTTTTTTGCAGGCAGCGTATTCAACCTAGAGCAATCATTACTGAACGTGTTAGTACTTTTAAGCGCCTCTCCTTTAGGGGTCAACGCTTATCTAATCGCCAATCAAATTAAGCAACACCAAGCGACACTGGCAAGTAGCGTCGTGCTTTCAACAGTATTGAGTGTAGTGAGCTTTAGTGCTTGGTTAAACATATTACTCTAGCTAGAAGTCATTACTAAAAATATTGAAAAAGCAGTATTTAATATATTCGCTATAATGAACTTGACTTATAATTGCACAACATCGTCTTTTAACTAATCACAAATTTATAAGCACCACTTTAGAAAGGCTTTCAGTGAAAACGATTTTACGGCATCAACGAAACTTATATAGCATTTTAATTTGCATCATTTTCGTCATTGGTTACGCATCTTATCTCACTATAAGTAATATAGTGGCTGAACAAAGTCGCTTACAACAACAGTCTATTGCCCCTGTTTTTTCATTGGTTGTCGAAGAACTCTACAAGCCTATTCATACTGCTCAAGCCTTAGCGAGCACTGGAAGTTTAAGTAACTTACTTACTGATAGTGAACTAGACCAAGCCGCCATTCTAAACCACTTAGAACAGCTTCAGGAAAATTTAAATATGCTCGTTTTTGTAGCAAGTGAGCAACAGCAAATGCAATTTAATTCTGATGGCACAACGATTGATTTACAAAAAGAGAATATCGAGTGGTATCCAAAAGTAAAAGCAATGCAAGGCGATACCGTTGCTATCTTAGGAAACCGCGAGAACGTACATTTATACGTAGATATCAAAGTTTATTCTGAGCAAGGCGACTTTTTAGGCTTTATAGGTGTAGGTAAAAGTCTTCAGTCATTTTGGGAAGCTTTTCAACAATATAAAGCTACACATGGCTACGACTTACTTTTTGTCAATAACGTTGACGAGGTGGTGCTTTCTTCTCATCGAGACTTTCAAGCACAGTTTACTGATATTGTTAACTTAAATGAACTTAGTTGGTTCAAAAATGCGGCACAAGAGCTGGCCAACATGGAGAATTTGAGCAGTATCATTATCCAAATAGAACAGGATGATCATGTTGTTACGCAATTCAACTTGCCCCAGCTAGATTGGCGAGTTTTTTTAATATCGCCTATGGCTAAAAGGCAAGCAGAAATTAACTATGCATTTTTCAGTCACAGCGCTCAATTGGCTGCAATTTTGTTTTTCTTATTATTGTTTATTTATGCTGCATTTGCTTATCAACGTAAAAGTATTGAGGCAAGAATAAACATAGATCCACTCACAAAACTAGCGAATAGAGACAAAATAAACCACTGGTTTGAAGAACATACCGAAAAAGAGAATAGCCTCGCTTTAATCATGGTTGATATTGATCATTTTAAGAACATTAATGATCTGTATGGCCATAATACCGGAGATAAGGTTATTAAAGAGGTAGCAAAAATACTCAGAAGCAACTTAGGAGAGCAAGATGTTGCTAGCCGTTGGGGAGGTGAAGAATTTATTATTTTCATGCCTAACACAAGTCTATCGGTTGCGAGCCAGTTAGCTGAAAAAATTAGAAAAGACATTGAGTTAAATTTATTTACCGTAAATAGTCAATCATTAAAGGTGACGGCAAGTTTCGGAGTTACTCAAGCACAAAGAGCTGAAAAACTTGAGAGCATTGTAGCTGATGCTGATAGAGCGTTGTATGAAGCAAAGCAGCAAGGCCGCAATCGTGTGCGTAAAGCTTTTTAACTTAAAGCCCACCCGATACATCGATAAAACTGCCTGTTGTGAATGAGGCTTGCTCACTTGCCAAAAAGTAAATCGCTGAGGCGACCTCTTCTGCTTCACCACCACGCCCTAGCGGCAACTTAGATTTTAACCTATCAACTCGGTTTGCTTCACCGCCATCGCGGTGCATATCGGTATAAATAAGGCCTGGTCTTACCCCATTAACCCGAATACCTTTACTCGCTACTTCTTTAGCAAGGCCTATCGTGAAGGTATCAAGCGCTCCTTTTGATGCGGCATAATCTAAATATTCATTTGGTGAACCTGTGCGTGAAGCACCCGATGAAACATTCACAATACTGCCTTTGTCCATACGCTTTATTGCTTCTCGCGCACACAGAAAGGCACCAGTAACATTACAACTCAATATAGCGTTGATACGCTTAGCATCCATTTCTAATAATGTCATTTGTGGCATCATCATCGCTGCGTTATTAACTAACACATCTAACCGCGAAACCTGAGTATCTAATTTGGCGAACATGGCGAGTACTTGCTGCTCATCAGCGATATCGGCTTGCAACAAATACGCATTCACGCCAAGCGCATTTATCTCATCAGCGACCTGCTCTGCACTTGCGTGATCTGACTTATAATTAATACACACATCGTAGCCATGTTTAGCAAACAGCTTTGCTGTCGCTGCGCCTATACCGCGGCCGCCTCCGGTAATAAGTACCACTGGATTCATGCTCATTCTGACTCCTTGAAAACTAACTTAAACTGCTCACACACCAATGGCATCTCAGGGTGACATTGATAGCCTGTACCTGCGAGCTCTCGCTGATAATAATCCCAATGTACACGCTGCCAGTACTCAAGGCTTTTGTCGCCCTCGCCTTCTAATGCGGCGTAATCGGCGCTTATTTGATTATATGGGGTAATAGTTACAGAGACGGTTTCAATAATGCCGAGGGGCTGTCCCTGCCAATTGGTAAAAATGGCTAAATCACCAACTTCAGGAAGGGCTTCATTATTGGCTTTAAACCAATAAAGTGAAGGGGTTGTTGCTTGTTTTACGCCATTTAAAACCAGCAATGCGCAGTCATTGGCATCTTGCTCATTGTCACAAAAATGCCAATGTGGCAGTTCAATCAGTTCGCGCCCTGATCGCTCATTAAAGCGAGCAATCATCTGCGCGATACGCTGCTCGTTACTTAACGGCTGCAACGACAGAAATCTCAACTAATAATGCATCGCGCGCCATTTTTGCCTCAACACAAGCGCGAGCAGGCGCATGACCTTGTGGTACCCAAGCATCCCAAACTGCATTCATCTGTGCAAAGTATTCCATGCTTTTCAAGTAGATTGTGGCGCTTAGCATGTGCTCTTTGCTACTACCTGCTTCAATAAGTAGCGCTTCGACCTTATCCAGCATGGTTTGAGTTTGTTCGGTGATATCTTTTTCGGCATCAGCACAAACTTGGCCGCATAGGTATACTGTGCCGTTATGCTTAACGATGCGGCTCATTCGGGCACTGGTTTGTAAACGTTCGATTGTCATAGTAAGAACTTAAAAAATTAACAGTAGCGCTAATTTAGCAAATCCACTGTTAGATTTCGACGTTATTTGGCGAGTGAATACTAAGGTAGTGACTGCGCTGTTTGTGTTCATCATATTCGATAACAGCAATCGCCCCGGTATTGAAAATAGGCATATGGCCTGGACTTAACTGATCAACTAAATAGCTAACAATAGGCATATGAGCAACGACCAACCAGGTACTGCAGTCTGGATGCATAGCAATCAAGGTTTCGAGGTAATCAGCAGCAACTTGCGGCACACCATCAGGGGTAATGTCGTTACAGGTTTCATTAAATTGTAACGAAATATGTTGCGTAGCATCGGCAGCTGTTTGTTGAGCACGAATGTAAGGACTTACCAACAGAGCATCCGGTTTATGATGTGTTGCTAACCATTGCCCCATTCGACTAGCTTCTTGGTGACCGGTCTCGGTCAGTTGTCTTGCTGCATCATCTGCTTGCATTGGCGTAGCTTCGCCATGGCGCATGATTAAGATTGTTTTCATAAAAAATCAACCGATTAAAGAATATAAAACAGTAGCCAGTTTGCTTGATTGTTCGCTATATTAGAATATCATCACTAGATACATTAAACATCCGCTTATGATATTCAGGTAGATTTTCGTAGCTCTGTCTTTTTAGCTTTCCTGAAAATATCATCTGTTGTTAGGACATTAACGCACTCTTTCAGGAGCATCTTTTGAATATCAGCCGCAATGATAACAGAACATATCAACCCCTAACACTGGACAATGGTCTAAAAGTACTTTTAGTGCAAGACTTAGAGTCAACAAAATCAGCGGCTTCTATGGCGATTAACGCAGGCCATTTCGACGATCCTCTTGACAGACAAGGCCTAGCGCACTTTTTAGAGCACATGCTTTTCTTAGGCACTGACTTGTACCCAGAATCGGGCGGTTTTTCTAATTTTGTATCACAATCTGGTGGCAACACCAACGCCTGGACTGGCACTGAGCACACTTGCTACTTCTTTGATATAAACAGCCAGCAGTTTGCTGAAGCACTAGCACAGTTCAGTCGTTTTTTTATCGCACCACTACTAAATCCTAAAGAGACAACAAAAGAACGCAATGCCATAGACGCAGAATTCAAACTAAAAATAAAAGATGATGGCCGACGAATTTATCAGGCTCACAAAGAAACGGTGAACCCAGCACACCCTTTTGCAAAGTTTTCGGTTGGTAACCAGCAAACCCTCGCGGATCGTGAGGGCTGCATCAGTGATGAGCTACGTGCTTTCTTCGATAGTCATTATCAGGCTCAGTGGATGACACTGGTGGTCTGCAGCAATGAAGATATTGCGACCATGACCACTTGGGTAAGACAGTTATTTAGCGAAATAAAAGGTCAGCCAAAAAGTAAAGAGATCATAGAGCAGCCACTTTACCGTAAACAAGACTTAGGTAAGGTGTTACACATTGAGCCACATAAACATATGCAAAAGCTCATTATTAGCTTTGCGATGCCAAATATAGATGACTTTTATCGTCACAAAACCGTTAGTTTTATCGCTCACTTACTTGGCTACGAAGGCAAAGGATCGCTGTACTCTATTCTAAAAGAGCAAGGCTGGATCAATGCCCTCTCAGCAGGTGGTGGCATTAATGGCAGTAACTTCAAAGATTTTAATATCAGTATGGCGTTGACTGATGAAGGTATTGAATACTATGAAGATATCGTCGAAATGGTGTTTGAGTATATCTGCTTAATTAACCAAAACTGCGATAAATTGCCGCGTCTTTATCAAGACAAAAAGAACCTCTTGCAAATTGCCTTTGATAACCAAGAAAAAGCACGTTTAATTGATTGGGTGAGTAACTTAAGCATTAATATGCAGCATTACGATGAAGCCAATTATGTGCAAGGCGATTATTTAATGGAAGGCTTTAACCGCTGCGCTCATGAAATTGCCATGCAATGGCTAACACCTGATAACATGCGCTTGGTACTCATTCATCCAGGTGTTGAGCCTGAGCACACTACAGCTTGGTACAACACCCCTTATAAAGTAGAGGACATTTCAACAAGTTGGTTAGAAGCGCTAAGCGAAATAAACACGCCATTACCACAGATGTGCTTACCAAGTGCTAACCCATACCTCACCAAAGAGGTTGAGTTATTGCCTTTAGAAAAGCCAACTAAATCACCAGAGCTTTTAGTCAAAAGAGAGGGCTTTGATTTTTGGTTTAAACAAGATGCGACTTTCAGAGTGGCAAAAGGGCATTTTTACTTAGCGATGGACTCAACCTTTGCGATTAAAGATGTTAAGCACATGGCCCTTACCCGCTTATTTGCAGACTTGTTTATGGACAGTGTAGCTGAGCAGTTTTATCCGGCTGAGCTTGCTGGCCTTAGTTATCACTTAACCTCTCACCAAGGCGGGTTAACTCTACACACTGCCGGTCTTTCATCGAGTCAGTTGGAGCTAGTTAATGAGTTACTTGAAGCACTCTTTAATGTTGAGATCTGCGCAAAACGTTTTGCTGAGTACAAAAAGCAGCTCGTTAGACATTGGCGAAACAGCAATCAAAACAAACCTGTTAGCGAGCTATTTAGTATTTTGGGTGCGCAAATTATGCCATGGAACCCAGAGCCGAATGCCTTAGCGCAGGCTTTAAAGGATACGAGTTTCCATCAGTTTAATTGCTTTAGAAATGAGTTTTTTAAAGCCTTGCACGTTGAGTCTTTTTTACATGGTAACTGGCAACGCTCTGATGCGCTTAAGTTCCAAAAACAAGTGACTGAGCACTTAGCTGGCAGCACCACAATTATTGATTTAACGCGACCACTAAACGATATAACCGAAGTAGATCAACAGCGCTTCATGTTAAATTGCAGCGATCATGCAATGGTACTGTACTATCAAGCACAAACGGATGACACCAGCGAAAAAGTGCAAATGATGGTACTTAACCATTTAATAAATCAAGATTACTTTAATGAGCTAAGAACAAAGCAACAACTCGGCTATTTAGTTGGTGCAGGCTATGCTCCGTTTAATACCCGTGCGGGTATCGCATTTTATGTGCAGTCACCTAAGCACAGTGCTGATGAGATACTTCAGCGTCACCAGCAATTTATTAATAATTATGTATCACAAGTAAACAGCATTTCTGAACAGCAATGGTTAGATACCAAAGCGGGTCTTGTCACACATATTGCTGAAAAAGATAAAAATTTACGCTTACGCTCGCAACGTTTATGGTTGGCAATCGGTAATCGCGATACTGAATTTAATATGCAACGGCAGCTTTTAGAGGCACTTGATAAGTTAAGCCTTGCTCAAATGCAGCAGTATATTACCGAAACCTTTAGTGAAAACAGGCCAAGAATAGAACTTTTAAGTGAGCCAAAGGCCAAAAAACAGCCAAAAACAACCCTTTCTTCGCATTCTCTTTGACTCGAACGCGAGCTTAGATTAGATTAATTGTTGCGAATTAAAGTAATGCATTAATGACAAAAATAATAAAAATGATTTCTGCTTTTTTAACAATAAGTATGGCTGGGGTTTTTTCTGCATCCGCCAGCCCCATAGAGCTTGAACAGAGCACATTGTTGCTTATTCCAAGTGCTATCATGATGCTGTTATTGCCATACTTATTATTCATAATTTTTAAACTAAAACGCTCTCGACAGCAACTTCGTATCTCAGAACATCGTTTAAAAAGTACCGTAGAAGGTAGTGGTGACACCCTCTGGGACTGGAATATTAAAACCGGCGAGGTGCTACGAATTAATGATAAATACACTTCAGATACAAATAGTAGCAGCGGCTTTCCCCCTAATCGCGAATTAATTCACCCACACGACTTACAACACGTCGAAACAGCCCTTAAAAAACACTTCGCCGAGCATACCGCTTTTTTTGAAGCGAGTTACCGCATTAAAGACAGCTTTGGTCGTTGGCACTGGGTACTAGATCGCGGCAAGATCATCGAAAAAGACGCAAACCTCAACCCTTTGCGTATGACTGGCACTGTAAGAGATATTTCTCAGCTGAAATCAACAGAAGCACGTTTAAACCTATTCGCTAAATGCGTTGAGTCGCTAACTGACGCCATCGCTATTTACGATAAAAACTTCAAATTGGTTGACTTAAACCCAAGTTTTTTAACACTATTTGGTGGTACACGAGAGCAATACTTAAAGAAAGATTTTACATTAAATGGCTATGACCAAAGCTATGTAGATGAAATTAAAGCCACCGTAAAAGCGACAGAACACTGGCAGCAAGAGGTAAAACTTCGCAATGCGAAAAGACAGCTGTTACCAATTGAAATTTCAATTGATGAAATCAAAAATGAGCACAACCAAATATGTAACTATGTAGTTGTTTTTTCAGATGAAACTGAGCGTAAAAAAGCGGAATCACAATTACATAACTTATCAAACCGTGACCGTACAACGGGCTTACCTAACCGAAACTTGTTTTTCACCAATCTGAAAAAGCTCGCTAAGCAAGATAATCATCACGCTTTGTTAGTGTTTGACCTAGATAACTTTAAGAAGATTAACGACTCTCTGGGTCACCAACTTGGTGATAGCTTATTGTCTAAGCTTGCGATGCGCTTGAATAAGTTAACCCGCGAAAAAGATGTGTTTTATCGTCTTGGCGGGGATGAGTTTGCGCTCGTAATGTCGGGCACCAACGATATTCATACTATCACTCGCATGGCTAAACTCTTTTTAGCCGCAATTGCTACACCTTTTAATATGGCAGGCCATGAACTGGTGATCACCTCAAGTGTCGGTATTGTGCTGTTTCCTGAAGATGGTAATACCCCCGAGTTATTACTTAAAAATGCGGATACAGCCATGTATCACGCTAAGAAAAAAGGTAATAGCTATCTGTTTTTCAACGACACAATGAACCGTGAAGCGGTTAAACGCTTACAAATCGAAAACTTAATGCGTTACGGTCTAAAAGAAGACCACTTTGAAGTGTACTACCAGCCAAAAATGAATATTCGTACAGGTAAACTAGATGGTATGGAAGCCTTGGTACGCTTCATTACCCCGAAAAAAGGTGTAATTAGTCCAGGTGTGTTTATTCCTATTGCTGAAGAAACTGGGCAAATTATCGAAATTGGTGAAGTTGTTTTAAACAAAGCATGCCGCGATGTAAAGGCGTGGATTGACCAAGGGTTATTCAACGGTCGTGTTGCAGTGAACTTATCCGCTAAACAGTTCAGCTTGCCCGATTTAACCACCCGTATTGATGTGATTTTGCAAAAGAATGAACTGCCCTCTTACTTCCTTGAACTTGAGATCACCGAAGGTACGGTTATGGACGACCCAAACGAGGCTATTTCTGTCATGCGCTCACTCAGTGCCCGAGGTATTCACCTTGCAATGGATGACTTTGGTACAGGCTACTCATCGTTAGCTTATCTAAAACAGTTCCCGCTTAATACTTTGAAAGTTGATAAAGCCTTTATTGACGACATGCAAACAGAACGTGGCCGGAATATGGTCGACTCGATTGTAACCATTGCTCATAACCTTGATTTACATGTGGTTGCAGAAGGCGTTGAACAAGCCGAACAAGTCATGATGTTAGAGCAGTTAAAATGTCAGACGGTACAAGGTTACTATTACTCAAAGCCACTATCACAGCCAGAATTTACCGCCTTCTTACAAAAGCAACTCGATAAATCTGCGCCGAGCCTACTAAAAACAGCAAAAGCTTAAGGTCGCCAGCCACACGATTGATGGCCAACGTGACGCACAAATGCGCGGCGGTAGTGCATGTTAAATAAACACCAAGCAACTGGCCCAAGCACACCGCCTAACAGCATCCAGCGCTTTACCGGCATTCCTTTAGACAGAGACTCTAAATACATCACCAAAATAAATACACAACTCAAAAAGATAAATAACACACAGCACCTCATAAAAATCAGCGGCAGTGTACATAATTTCAGCAAGTTTTAAAACTTCACTCATGCTATAACCTCTATAAGGCTTATTTATACTGGCCTTTATGTTACAAAGCTTTACTTTCTAGGCTGTTGAAATGATGTACAAAAAGCAACCTCACTGTTATTATCGATGCGTGCTATCAGCACAAAGGAATATAAAAAATAATTATGAGGAATCGTTATGTCTGAAGAATCAGCTAACATCTATGAAGCACCAGAAGCTGAGCTTACTCAGCAAAACAACGGTGGTAATAAACCTATTTTAAACTTTGACCGCTTCTCTGCTTGGGGCGTGTTCTTTTTGAGCCTTTTTACATTGGGTATTTACTCAATTTACTGGCTAGTAAGCCGCGCAAACAAAGCAAACGCGCTTGCTAAACATCAAGTTAACCAAAACTTAATTTATGGCTATATTGCTATTTACGCAATCAACTTTGTTTTGGCATTCACCGATATTTCTGAAGTCTTGTCTGCTATTGCTTCTATTATTTCTTTAATTGTTGGTCTGGTATTCATTTTCTCGTTACGTGCCTCACTTAAAGAGCTAATCAATGAAGGCAGTAACGAACCAGTGCATTTAAGTGGCATACTGACATTTTTCTTTTATGCTATTTATTTCCAATACAAAATCAACGAAGCTATTGATAATCAAAAATAATCGTTTCGTTATTTAATAAAAAAGGCATTGAATTCAATGCCTTTTTTATTGCCAGTTGCTATTAGGGTTTTACAATGCCCCGGAGTGCTTCACATTTAAATAGGTGTTAAGCACATGCGGTAGCAGCTGTTCAGGGTTACAATCTATGGCTATTACACCTTGTTTTTTCAGCTTCGCCATATTGGCTTTATGTGAATTTAGTAGAGCTAATGCTGCACAGTAACTGGTTGCATCTTCGTACTTTTCAATAGGCTCATCGAGCACCTCATTTACAGCACGGTTATTAATATTAATAAGTGCCACTAAGTGGTGTTTTTGTAATAGCTTAATTGCAGGTATTAACTCATCAATGCTTTGCTCATCAAGGGTGGTAACTAATAACACTAAAGAACGTTTACTGCGTTTAGCAATTAATTGGTTCACAGCCACTAAATAGTCACTGCTGCTCTTATCTGGGTATAGATCATAAAAGTGATTCATTACCCGTGATACATTCTGTGCGCCTTTAACATCGGGTAACCAGCGCAGGCTTTGGTTAAAGCTTTGCATGCTAAACCAGTCACCTTGCTTTAAAACTGTATGCGACAGCAGTAACAATGCATTTAAAGCATGATCAAAGTGGCTACCTTCATTGGCTTCGATGGCCATTTTCTTAGAGGCATCGAGCATCACTATAACATGTTGGTTTTGCTCTTCTTGATACTCACGAGAAATGAGTTTTCGACGCTTACTAGTCGCCTGCCAGTCTATTTGCCTAACACTATCACCTTGGCGGTATCCGCGTAACTGCTGAAACTCAATACCATCACCGCGCTTTTTAGTGAGTTTTAACCCTGAAATAGGCTTATTCACTACGCCATTTAAATGCTGCTTTGAAGTCACACGGCTAAAATCGGGATACACTTTTAGTTGAATCGCTTGCGCAGCTAGCCAGTTTGTTTGCCAAAGGCCAAATGGCGACCCAACCCTAAGTTCAATGGCACTGATCTGCGCATCGCCTCGCTTGTGAGCGCGTAATGTAAAGCTCTGCTTTGCTTGTTGCATTGCATCTATAAACACCGTTTGCTGTGGCTTTTGCAGCTCAATTGCATTGCTCAAATGAACACTGACATCTAGCATGGTCGCATGCTTCGCTTTGTTTTTAATCACTATCTGCAAGGGTTGGCGTCGATATAAAGCCATGTTGAGGTTCGTTTGTGCGCTTACTTCAAGTAAAGGCTCTGACTTTGCCGCCATATAATCGAAAAATGCGACCAATAAAGGCACTAGGAGCAAGGCCGTTAACACTAAGCTGTCAACCGATGCAATGGCACAGACAAACAACAATAACAGCAACAAAGCTGTTAATTGTACTAAGCGTTTTGCAGGTCTATGCTTGATGCGATTCATGAGCGCGGCGCTTCAACACTGGCTAAAATGGCATTGATCACTTCATCAAATGACACCCCTTCCAGCTCCAGATCAGCCGATAAAATTAATCGGTGCCTTAAAATATTCACTGACACTGACTTCACGTCATCTGGGGTTACAAAGTCACGACCATTCATTAATGCCATTACTTTTGCGGCTTTAATAATATTAATTGAGGCACGTAACCCTGCACCGTGCAACACGCCCTGCCAAGTTCGTGAACTACGCACGATATCAACGGCATAATTAAGTATTTGTTCGTCGACTAAGATATCAGCACAAAGCTGTTTAATTTCCGCAATACGCTTAGCATCTAATACTGCTGGCAGCTGCTCTACTTTGGTTTCATTAGACACAATTTGTGTATTCAGTTTTAAAAGCTCAACTTCCGATTCATGAGAAGGAAAACCAAGCTCAACTTTCATCATAAAGCGGTCTAATTCAGCCTCTGGCAGTGGATACGTCCCCTCTTGATCTAATGGGTTTTGAGTCGCTAATACCATAAACGGTGAATCAATAGATAATGACTCCCCATCAATGGTGATTTGTTGCTCTTGCATCACCTCAAGAAGGGCTGATTGCGTTTTTGCGGGTGCACGGTTGATTTCATCAGCCAGTAAAATATTAGTAAATGCTGGGCCTTTTTTGATATTAAATTCACCTGATTTCATATCATACAAACTATGGCCAACAACATCTGAAGGCATTAAATCCGGTGTAAACTGCACTCGCGAAAAATCTACATTTAAGCTTTTTGCTAATGCTCTAACCAGTAGCGTTTTGCCAAGCCCTGGAACCCCTTCAAGTAACACATGACCACCCGCAAAGAGTACCGTAAGCACATCTTCAACAATGGCATCTTGACCGACTAACACACGCGAAATGTTATGCTTTACTTGTTTTACTGCATCAGCTGCCTCAACTAAGCTCATGCGATTAGTGTCTAATTCCGTGCTCATAAGGCATTCCTTAATTGTTTAAATCGTTTTATATATTCTGTTCGTTGTTCTTTTGACTCAGGCAACTTGCTCGCAAGCAACTCTGCCACCTGTTGTTTTTCAAAATGAGTTAAATTAGCGATGATCTGCGCCTGTTTTTCAGCACTGAGCATTTTAAAATTAGGTACTCGCGACTCAACTTTGGCGTAAAAATCTTTTTCTAGAGCAGTAAATAACACGGCTTCGTGACCATGCTCAGAATAAAAGTTTGCTACTGCTCGAATATGCTGATTAAAGCTGGTTTTTACATCGAAGTCAGGAGCATAAGAGCGGCCGATGCGACTACTGATGTGCCATACTGCAAGCACAATTAATAACAGCAACGTCACCACACATTGCCAGCTCCAGTGCCATAATTTGGCAAACCAATTTGGGTAAGTCAGGTAAGGGACATAGGTTACTTTTTTAGCCCCTTTACTTAACCAAAGTAATAAGCTGCCATGATCAAGGTGGCGAAGTCGGTAATTAGTAAAAGGTAACAGCGATGGCATCACAATGACCCGACCTTGACCAAACGCAAAGTCACACATTAGGGTGTCGCCGTTATCATTATTGGTATTCACACCGGGGCAGTTTTCAATAAAAAAGGCACGGCTTAGCTCAAGGTCAAGCTGAGTGTTTTCATCAATTGAGAGCGTACTATTTTTATGCCCCTCTTTGAGCATTGCAAAATCATATTCAAACACATCTTCTTGGCTTTCTATATTAATACTAAGCTGACTAAAAAATACGGTGCTATCAATTGCCAGCTCATCACGTTGCCTGTTTAATACATAAATCAAGCGTCCGCCTTCAGCGACCCAATCAGCCAGCTGTACATCTAACAGGTAAGAATCAGCAAGCACTGCCTCATCTAAAATTAAGATACTTTGTGGGTCTATGTTTAACTCATCACTTTGAGCTTGCTCTGCCAAGCGCTTGTTTTTATTCCAATCGATACCATTGGCTTTAAGTAGCCGTTGAGCCATCGTAAAGTTATCTTTTGCGACATCACTATGAAAGCCAATCTCTATTTCTTTTTTCTGCCAATCTAAAGAGGCAATACCCGCAATAACAAATAAGCTAAACAATACGAGCGCCGCAATAAGCACAACCTTAAGCTTCATGGGCTTGCTCCTTAGTCTCTGCTGTCATAGCTGTAATTTGCTCAATCAGCTCGATAAAGTCGATATCAGGGGTTTTATGGCCCCAAGCGACCGTGACCCACGCAGAAAATAAGCGAGCAAAAATTGCTTGCCCTTGATTTGGCACCCTAGCATCAATTGCACGTTTACATTCGCGCTCAGTCATCGAGCGGTGTAAGCGCACTTCATGTCGTTGCTGCGCCCAACTCAGCGCATGATGAAGCAAATACGCCAGCGCCAAGCGGTGCTGCCCTTGCTCAAAACACTGCTTTGCAGCAGCAATTAAATCAGTAGGTAAATCCTTACTTTTAATTTCTGCAAATAAGGTTGGGATCACTGGCTGTTCATTCACTTTACTGCGCTCAGGCAAGCTTAAGTTGGCAAAAAAGCCACGTTTTTGCATCAGGTAATACACTAGCCAAATAACTAATAAGCCGACCAATACCCAAACTAACACGCCAAACACTTCACCAATGGCAGTAAATACATCGATAAGCCAAGACCAATCACTATCTGATGAACTCGCTTTGGCTTCGATATTTGGCACCCACGTAGTCTCAGTTTCGATGACATTAGGCTCATTATAAAGAGCAGTAACTTGCTCTTTTACAGCTTGCTTATCGATTTGCTCTGCATAGCTTGTTGATGGTTGCAGCGTAATTGTTGTCAGCAGAAGAAGTGCTACAGCACTGACTACGCCTGCAAGACGGGTGCGAATATTTTTAAATGCCAGCTCGATATCCCAGCCCTCTAGTTCAACACGGCGGTGTAAATAAGCAAGGAAACCGCCAGTAACAAAAAGCGGCGCCACTAATGAAATACTGAAGATATAAATAAAGTTAAACGCTATCTCAACCCAGATTGGCGCTTCAAAAATTTGGTACATGGCTTCTTGTGCAGAGAATGAATGGGGCACAAGTGCAATTGTCAGTGCCGATATTCCCATCAATAAGATAAACTCAAAATGTACACAAAACAGCATCCACAATGTCTGCTTAGGCTTATTTGAAGCAAACAACACCTGCTTACGTTTGGTTTTGCGCTCACCTGATAGTCGCTCAAGTTGCTCTACGGGGGCTAAAAATGCTCTGTTTGGGCTGAGCCTAAAAACGGTTAAATGCGCAAGCATATCAGCGATTTTTAACTGCTTGAGTAACTTTAAGCTACTCATTATGCTGACTGGCTGATTGAAAACCGCTTTTGACATGTAATCAAGTAATGGTCGCTCAAATACAGGTTTAAGCCACCAAACAACAAAGCCGCCTATGCCCCAGTTTACTAGAAAGCCAACAATTAAAAATACGGGCACGGCCATCATCAAATACAAAGAGACCAATGCGACAGCATGCTGCTTAACTAGCAACACTGTTAAATCAAAGGTTTCGTAAGCACTGCGCTTGCGAGGATTGAAGCTAAGACGATTAAGCTCCATAGCGCATTCCCCTGTACAAGCGAAAAATGACATAAGCCCAACAGCCGCTGCCAACTAAATATTTAATTTCGTTAGCAATATCACGGGGTGACCAAAATGCTTCGATAAAAGCGGCAATGACTAACATTAAAAATGCGCCAACAATCAGTGGAAGTGCTTTTTGTGCAGCCTGTTTCATCGCATATGCGCGAGTATACTGCCCAGGATTTAACAAGCCGTAACCTATTTGACACCCGGCCGCTGAGGCAATGATGATAGCGGTTAACTCAAATGAGCCATGGGTTATTACAAATGAAAAAAACGGCCCTTCAAATCCAACATTGACAATGTGAGCCGCAACGGCACCAAAATAAAAACTATTGAACAACAAGAAAAAAGCAGCACCAACACAGAACAGAACACCACCTGCAAACATCTGAAATGCAATGCCAATATTATTGTAGATATAGACCCCGAACATCATCAGATCTTGTGATGCGCCGCGCTCAGCCGATTGAACGCTACCACTAGGGTTATACATTTGTTCGATATTAAGCACTGTACCTTGCCCTAAAAATGTATAAGCGGCATCAGGGTCAATTGTCACCCAAATAAAAGCAACTAAGGCCAATCCCCAAAATGCCAATAAGTTAATGCCAAGCATTAAACGATTTTCATACAGTGCACGTGGAAATGCCGTGCGGGCCACATGCCATATTTCAGAAAATTGATTGCTTCGAGATAAATAAAGGCGCTTTTGTCCTAATTGCACCAGCCTGTTTATTTGCTCAATCAACACTGGGCTGTATTGACGACTTTGCGCAATGGCTAAATCATTACAGACTTTGCGATACAAGTTAGGGAAATTAACAGGTAAAGACTTTGCACTATTTTGCTCGCAAAGCGCTTCAAACTCATCCCAACTGACACTATTTGATTTTACAAATTGAGTTTGCTTCATTGCTTACCCTCCTGCTGCGGGTAATCGTTATCGTGTTGAACTTGACCTGCAAAGTGGCGTGCGTAACTAACAAGCTGCGCCTCAATCTCATGCTCTGCAGCAGAAAAAGGAGTAGCTAAAATAGCTGCCAACTCACGACGCCTTGCATCCGATAATTCATCATGACGCTCTGCAAAAGCAAGCACCGCTAATTGCTCTTCGGTGGTTAAGCTAATGGTAGGAATATGCACTTCTCCTTGTGATAATTCTGGGCGCATAGCTAACTCATCGTCGTAAATAACCATAGTGCCTGCAGCCCAATCACCAATGCGTTTAAAACGGTTGTTAAACAACATAACCACAAGGCCTAAGAAATAGCCTATAGGTAGCATATCGGCTGGACGTAGTAAGTTACGCACTACAATTTGCGAAAAGCTCGCTGGTAAGCCATTGTCTTGCACAACACTGATTTTAAGGCGTTTTTTACCCGGCGTTTGGCCATTTTCCATTTCAAACAGGATGTTATATCCCCATGAAATTAAAAAGTAAGCAATTAAGATAAGCCCCTGCCCTGCATCACCAAAGAAGGCCAATACAGTACCAACAGCAAGTAGAACCAAACTACGGATAATAAAATCGATAATGTAGGCATAGCTTCTGGCAACAACGCCAGCGGGAGTAATGGCGATATCAACGCCTTCAGGGAGTTTGATGTATTCTCTGTTTTCCAATCCGTGGTTCAACATTAATCTACTACTGATAATTATTATTGTTTTCGTAAGCCGGTAATAATGCGCGTTTTTCGTTCCTTTTTCAATGAAATTTGTAATGAGCGAGTTACTAATAAAGCAAAAAACCGGCAAAAAGCCGGTTCTCTAATGGACCACAGAGTTATTTTTCTGCGCGTCCCATAAATTTTTGTTCAACGGTGTTGATACGAATACGGTCACCTGTTGAAATATGCTCAGGAACTTGAATCGTTAAACCCGTTGTTAAACGTGCTGGCTTTGAACGTGCACTTGCTGAAGCGCCTTTGATTGAAGGGTCTGTTTCTTCAACAACAAGCTCAACACTTGATGGTAAATCTAAGCCAACTGGTGAGCCATCAATCACAATCACGTGAAGGCCTTGAGTTTCTTCATTAACGAATAAAATCTCTTCGCTGATCGCTTCTTTATTAAGGTTATATGGCGTGTAGTCTTCATTATCCATGAAAACATACTCTTCACCATCAATGTAAGAGAACATTGCTTCGCGACGAATGAGATCAGCAAGCTTTAACATATCGCTGTCTTTAAATGTTTCATCAACTTTACCGCCTGTTACCACATCGTATAAACGCATGCGGTATAAACTGCCACCAGCACGACCTTGTGGTACAGAACGTTGAATATCTTTAACTACTAAAACACGGCCGTTATGCTCGATAGCGGCGCCTTTTTTAACTTCACTTGCCTTAGGCATGGGTGTATTCCTATCGTTTTTTGATGACAGAAATTTACCACGTAATAGCTTTTGTTCAATAAAAATTTACAGTTTAATCTCAGAGCCTTTATTTATATTATTTTTCAGCAAATTATAACGATAGTTGTCTCCAAACTACGAAAAAGCTGCTATGTTTATAACTACGAAAAATGACTTCAAGGATTGGATCATGAATCAACACACAGTACACGAGTATTTAATGAAAAAGCCATTGGTGATGATCACCCAACCATTTGGCCAAGATGTCGACGTTTACAAGGTGAATCATAAAATGTTTGCTACCCTTGCCGAGGGCAAAGAAGGTCAAACTGACGATGAGGGAAACCTTGTATGGTGGCTAAATCTGAAATGCGATCCAGATGAAGCCCAAGCACTGCGTGATATTTTCCCGTCGGTGATCCCGGGTTATCACATGAACAAACGTTTATGGAATACGGTTATTTTAGATGGCACCGTACCACAGGGAGAGATTGAACGAATGATTGATAATTCGTTTGATTTAGTGGTTGCGAATATGCCAGAAAAAGACAGAAAAGCAATTGAGCTTCATCTGTAAAATTGCGCACTGATCACGCTCTGTGATCAGTGCAACTTAAATGAAAATGATGATCGGTATACAAAACACCGCCAATAGCATACGCATCTAGTTGCTTATCGACTAACTGAAAACCACATTTCTCAAGTACTTTTTCTGAACCGATATTACCCTCGGTGACAACCGCTTTAAATTCACGCACAGCATGTTCTGATTTGGCGTAATCAAGCACCGCTTGCAAAGACTCTGTGGCATAGCCACGACCATGAAAGTTAGGCAGTAGCAAATAACCAACTTCTTGACTATCTGGCACTGTTGATGAAGTAAACCCCGTCACACCCACCTCTTTACCCGTACTGGTTTCAACAATAACTAAACAAAGTGGTGAATTCGAATTTGGCTGCCAAGGCTTTAAACGCTCATTAAACTTTGCTCGTAGTTGCGCCTCTGAGGGCTTATCGAAGCACTTCTCTATCACTTGAGCATCATTATGCAAAGTATAAAACAGCGGCCAGTCATCGGCATTTAACAGCCTTAATGTTAATCGCGCAGTGGTGAGAGTCATGGTGATTAATCGCTTTGTAAATAAACCTAGTTATAACAAACCAACTTGGTGAGTTAAATACCACTTATGGCCAATACTGCAGCTTATGCAGCTACCAAATATAAATCACTTTTCCTATCACGTTATCTTTAGGAACAAAGCCCCAGAAGCGGCTATCTGAGCTATTATCTCTAGAGTCACCTAAAACGAAGTAATGATTTTTAGGGATGATCCATTCCGCCTTTTCGCTGCCAACTTGGTTGAAATAATGACTTACCTGTTCATGGTGATTCTCATTTAGTAAAATTTGATAACGTTTACCATCATTTACCTCTTGCAGAACTTTAAGCCCACCTTCAGTTTGAGAAACGAGAGATTGCTCTAAAGGGATGAAGTCTGCGCAGATGTCGGCTCTCTCATTACATGCTTTTTTAATATAAACCGTTTTATTTTGATAAACTATCCTATCGCCACCCACCCCTATTACACGTTTCAACCAAGTATAATCAGGGTTTTGCGGATACTGAAAAGCAACAACATCACCTCGACTTACTTTAGCTGACATGGGTGATCTTGAAATTTGATAGCCTAAGTACCGATAATTACCAAAACCTATTTTACTAATTAGAACTTGGCTCCCTTTATCTAACTGCGGTGCCATAGATGAAGCTGGTAAAGTGAAAGGCTCAAATGAAAAAATTCTCATTAAAATAAGAGCAACAGAGACGGCAAGATAAATTAAAGTGACAGCCCACCAATTTGCGAACCAAGGCCGCTTCTTATCTGCGTTATAGTGTTTAGTTATCCAAAAAGCATGGAGTGGACATATAATTATAAACACACTTGTGAGATAAATGCCTTGATACCAATCAGCCTCTCCTGCACTAGCTTGGATTTTAATGTCAAGCAAGTAACATAGGATCGTTAAGGCAAGGTAAGTGATAAACAACCTGAATTTGTTAACGTACAAAAATACAAATGGTTGTAACAACACACCAAGAATAATTGCGATAAAGCCTTTAGGCTTCCATGAAGTAGACACTCTGACATCCTTGTTTATATTAAGTCATTGAACAATTGGCTAATGTTAAATATAAAATCACAGTAACGCCATAAAATACCTTACATTTCTTTAAAGTAAAAAGCCCCACTCAATGAGCAGGGCTTTTAAAATTAACTAATTTAAAGAATTAGCTTTTAGTCGTTTCTTTATCAGCTTCTTCTGACGCTTGCTCGTCTTCAACCACTTCTTTGGTTACTTCAACCGGATCGACAGGCTTAGCTTCAGCTACAGCCGGCTCTTCGCTTTCTGCTTGGTAAAAACGACCACCCTTTTCAGCCATTGCTTTTAACGTATCGCAAGGTGTGAAAATTGGGTTGTAGTTAGCAAAAGTCGCCATTTCTGAGCTCACTTGTGCTGCACCCAGTTTATCCATATAGCTAAATGGACCGCCTAAGAATGGTGGGAAACCGATACCAAAAATAGCACCAATATCACCGTCACGCGGGCTTGCAATAATGCCATCATCTAAACAGCGCACCGCTTCGTTCAGCATTTGCGCAACACAACGTTTAGCAATTTCGCTCTTGTTTAAACGAGGTGATGGCGTAACACCAAGTAGCTCGTAAACTGACTCATCCACTTTTTTATCTTTCTTGTCGTAAAGATAAAAACCACGGCCAGTCTTACGACCTAAACGCTTAGAATCGATTAAGCGATTAAAGGCGTCAGGTGCTTTAAAACGCTCGCCCAATTCTTTTTCAAGGATTGGCGCAATTTTAGAACCGATATCAATCCCGACTTCATCAAGTAACGCTAAAGGCCCAACAGGGAAACCAAACTCAACCAATGCTTGGTCAATCTTTTCAATTGGCTCACCTGCAAGCAGTAAATTAGCCGCTTCATTGACATAAGGCGCTAAGATGCGGTTTACATAGAAACCAGCCATGTCTTTAACCACAATCGGTGTTTTACCTTGCTTACGGGCAAAGTTAACAACGCGTGCGATAGTTTCTTCAGAGGTACCAGCGTGTGGAATGATCTCAACAAGTGGCATTTTCTCAACAGGTGAGAAGTAATGCAGACCAATTACATTTTCTGGGCGTGCTGCATCTGCAGCAATTTGTGCAATTGGTAATGATGAGGTATTACTTGCAAAAATCGTGTTGTCTTGGCATTCACGTTCTACATCAGCCACCATACCTTGCTTTAAAGCAAGATCTTCAAACACCGCTTCAATAACGATATCAATGCGTTTAAAGCCACTGTAATCGGTGGTACCGGTAATGCGGTTCATGGTTTGTTGTAGATCAGCTTTAGATAAAATACGACGCTTTTGCTTTTTATCTAAAATCTTGTAGCTGTAGTTCATTGCGTTGCTGATGCCCTTTTCAGCCACATCTTTAATGCGCACTGGAACACCCGCTTTTACAGCACTAACATGGGCAATACCCGCGCCCATAAGGCCGCCACCTAATACTGCCGCTTTAGCGATTACTGGTGCATCATCATTACGCCACTCTTTTTTCATTTCAGTGGTTGCAAAGAAAATACCGCGTAATGCTTTTGACTCATCACTCATTACCAGCGTGGCAAAACCTTCAGCTTCAGTTTTGTATGCTTTTAACTGATCAAGTTCAACACTTGCACGAACCGCTTTAATAATTGCTAAAGGTGCTGGGTAATGACCACCTGTTTTCTTCAGCACGTTTTCTTGTGCTTTTTTGAAAATAATATTGCGGCCAAATGGGTTCGACTCAAGTAATTGGCTTAAACGATCTAACTTAGGTTTAGTAACCTTCGCCTTACCTTTAAGAGCAAACTCTTTAGCAACATCTAGCAATACGCTATGTGGTACACAGTCATTTACTAAGCCTGCTTTCTTCGCTTGCTTAGCACGCACTTGCTTACCTGTAAGCATCCACTCAAGTGCTTTTTGCAGGCCAACTAATTTTGGTAAACGTTGAGTACCACCACCGCCAGGTAATAAGCCTAACTGCACTTCTGGCAAACCAAGCTTAGTGATATCGCTATCTGAACACACGCGATAATCACACGCTAAAGCAAACTCTAAACCGCCGCCCAATGCAGCACCATGAATAGCACTTACTGTTGGGAAAGGTAGCTTTTTCATATCGAAAAATGCTTGTTGGCACATTTCGCTTAACGCTAATGCATCTTCACGGCTATTGGCGCTATCAAGCATTTTAATATCAGCACCGGCGATAAAGTTATCGCTTTTACCACTGATAAATACCATGCCTTTTACTGCTTGCGCTTGTGCGTCTTTGAGTAAGGTTTTTAAATCTTCTGCAAAACTGCTGCGCAGGGTGTTCATTTTCTCACCCGGCACATCAATGGTTACAACGGCTACGCCGTCATCTGCCACTGATAAACTAAATACTGAATCTGTCATTACGCACTCTCCAATACAAAGGCTGCGCCTAAGCCACCCGCTGCACACGCAGTCGTAAGCGCTAAGCCGCCACCGCGACGATTAAGTTCATGTAAGCTTTGCGTGATCAGGCGCGCACCTGTTGCCGCAAATGGGTGACCGTATGCAAGTGAGCCACCTAATACATTAAACTTGTCCATGTTAATTTCGCCGATCGCTTTGCTGCGACCTAGCTTTTCTTGTGCAAATTTATCTGATGCAAACATCTTCATGTTAGCCAGTGTTTGCGCTGCAAATGCTTCATGCATTTCGATTAAGTCTAAATCAGCTAATGTGATACCTGCTCTATCTAGGGCTATTGGCGTTGAGTGCGCCGGGCCCATTAGCATATCTTCATGTACACCAATTGCTGAGAAAGCAAAGCTACGTACATAACCTAGAATGTCGTAACCCAATGCTTTAGCTTTACTCTCGCTCATCATTAATACCGCAGCAGCACCATCTGTTAATGGCGTTGCGTTAGCTGCGGTAACTGAGCCATGTTGGCGGTCAAACACTGGTTTTAACTTCGCGTAGCCTTCAACGGTTGAGTTATGACGAATGTTATTGTCTTGCTCAATAAAGCTCTTATAAGGTGCTACATGGGCAGTCATTACTTCGTCTTTCAGTTTACCATCTGCCCACGCTTGGCTTGCAAGGGTGTGTGAACGATGCGCTAAAGCATCTTGATCTTCGCGGCTAATGTTATGCGTTTTCGCCATTTGCTCTGCTGTTTGACCCATAGATAAACCAGTAGAGTACTCAGCGACCGCTGGCGGTACAGGAAGTAAATCTTTTAAACGTAGTTTAGAGAAAATCTTTAATCGCTGGCCAAGCGTACGTGCTTTGTTTAAATCAACAAGGCTACCGGCTAATTTTTTACTAACACCAATAGGTAATACAGACGATGAGTCAGCACCACCGGCGATACCTACTTGCACTGAGCCTGCCATAATTGACTCGGCTACGTTAGCAATGGCTTGGAAACTTGTCGCACACGCACGCGAAACAGAATAAGCATCAACAGAAACAGGCATACCCGTACCTAATACGATTTCACGGGCAATATTCGGCGCTTCTGGCATTTGTACTACTTGTCCAAATACAAGTTGGTCAATTTCAGATTTATCAAAGTTAAGTCGCTCAAGCATTTCGTTGACAACTAACTTACCCATATCAAGGGCTGGTACATGATGGAATGCTGTGGCTTGCTTTGCGAATGGCGTTCGCAGGCCGCTAACGATAGCGATACGATCGCCTTTTGCTGTTTTAAGTATATTTTGCTCAGACATTTATGCTCTCCCGCTGACAGGTCTGACCTGTTTGTTTTTCCTGATTCTAAAACAACCCGTGTACGAATGCCAATAGTAAGTTTTCAACCATAGGCTTTTTTCGGCCTATTTACAAAAAAACACCGTATTTATATGGTAGGCTAAAAATCCTTAAAAAATAACGAACTATTTGAGGATTTTGTGTCTAACACTTGTGTTATAACTTTTGAATCCTTATAACTTGTTAATAGCGCCCCACCACGGTACCGTGCAAATAATTTATCGGTACTGAATATAACGCATTGGCGCATAACAAAAACAATTTTTGACTCACGCTTTTAGGACAGTCTTTTTATTATGGCAGTTAACGCATTTTCACAATTAAAATCATACCTAGACACGCAAATTATCGGCCAACCACAATTAACTCAAGCACTGTTAATCGCAATTTTGGCAGATGGCCACTTATTAGTTGAAGGCCCTCCGGGTCTTGCGAAAACGCGTGCAGTCAATGCATTAGCGAAAGGCGTTGAAGGCAGTTTCCAACGTGTACAATTTACCCCAGACTTATTACCTGCAGATGTAACTGGTACCGATATTTATCGCCAGCAAACCAGTGAGTTCGTATTTGAAAAAGGCCCTTTATTTCATAACCTAATCTTGGCAGATGAAATAAACCGTGCTCCTGCTAAAGTGCAATCAGCCCTACTAGAAGCCATGGCTGAACGCCAAGTAACAGTAGGTAAAAACACCTATCCACTGTCTGATCTATTTATGGTTATGGCAACCCAAAACCCGCTAGAACAAGAAGGCACTTACCCACTACCAGAAGCTCAGCTTGACCGCTTCTTATTGCATTTGAGCATTGATTACCCAGGTGCTGAACACGAATTAGATATCCTACGCCTAACCCGTGGCGAGGCTATTTCTGACAAGCAAGCAACGACACAGCAAATTAGTCAAAGTGAGCTATTTGCTGCCCGTAAAGCGATATTAGGTTTGTATTTAGCTGAGCCGCTTGAGAAATACCTAGTACAGTTAATTGTTGCCACTCGTGAAGCAGCAGAGCTTGATGAACAACTTGGCCGCTGGATTGAATATGGCGCAAGCCCACGTGCAACGATTGCCCTTGATAAGTGTGCCCGCGCGCATGCTTGGCTAGAAGGCCGTGACTTTGTTGCCCCAGATGATATTCAAGCAGTGCTGCATAATGTATTGCGTCACCGTATTATCTTAAGTTACGAAGCACAGGCCGATGGCATCAGTAAAGACGATGTGATCAGCCGTATTTTAGAATTGGTGGCAGTGCCATAAGCTATGTCGAGCCAATTTGATACAGCGGCGTGGTTAGCAGCGAGTCATAGTCAAGGCGTCAATTTATCACTCAAAGAGTTGATGTATTACAAAGCCAAAGCTCGTTTGCTAGAACTTGCGCCCAAAGTAAAAATCAAAAACAGCTTAGCTGGGCAATACCTTGCGCCCCATAAAGGCCGCGGTATGGAGTTTGCCGAGGTGCGCCATTACCAAGCCGGTGATGACATACGCTCTATCGACTGGCGTGTTACTGCACGGACTGGCGAAACCCACACTAAGCTGTTTCAAGAAGAAAAAGAACGCCCTGTTTTCGTATTTACCGACTTTTCTAACTCGATGCTGTTTGGCTCAAAGTTACTGTTGAAGTCAGTGCAAGCAGCGCACATCAGCGCACTGGTTGCTTGGTCGGCGTGTCAACGAGGTGATCGCATTGGTGGCTTGGTGTTTAATCAGCAAGGTCATCACGAATTAAAACCGACCTCACGTGAAAAAGCCGTGTTAAAGCTTTGTCACAACTTATGTGATATTCACAGCCAAGCTCTGACTAATATCGATCAAACAGCCACCAGCTTATTTAGCGAAAACCTTAAACGCCTTAATCATTTAGCAAAACCAGGGAGCTTGGTTTATATCGTCTCTGATTTTAGTGCCCTTGATGAAGCAAGTTTCAAACAACTTGAAATGCTGAGCAGGCACTGTGAATTGATTGGCTGCCATATTAGCGATCCGTTCGAGCACCAGCTACCTGCTTTTAAACAAACGGTGACTGTATCAGCAAATGGCCAAGAGCTTGCTTTACCTCTAATGGATAAGCAATTTCGCGAGCGCTTTGCTAAGTCTGCCGAAGAGTCGTTTTCTAACAGATTAAAACGCTTACAAAAATCTGGGCTTAGTTTAATTTCATTCAGTGCAGCCACGCCTCTTGAGCTGCAATTAGTGAGAAAGTAACAATGCAAAAAAATCCGCTAGATGGCTTACATGATGTCATTGCACCGACCGAGGTTGCATGGTGGCCACTTGCTCCAATTTGGTGGCTAATTATCGCCTTAGTTGGTTCGTTATTAATTATCGGCTTAGTGCTTTTATATAAAAACCAGCAATTTAAAAAAGCCAAAAAACAAGCCATTAAGATAAGTAAAACCCTTAGTGATGATGACGCGCAAGAGCTACACATTATTTTAAAACGCTTAACTCGTCATTATTACAGCAATCAGCTTGCTTCTCAGCCTTTGGCTAAGTGGTCAGAAAGTTTATCGAAACTGAGTGGCGATAAATTTAGTTACGACGAATTGATGCCGCTTTATCAACAACAAAGTAATAATGCTGAACTTGCAGCTAAATTACGCAATGCTATTAGCAACTTTAAACTCAAGGAGCCAATTAATGTTTGAGTTTAGTTGGCCATGGTGTTTTGTGCTTTTACCTCTGCCTTGGTTATTAAGCCGCTTTATGCCGTTAAAGCAGCAAGGGCAGTTACGTTTACGTATTCCTGGCTTTGCTAAGCTCGGCTTAAATAATCAAGCAGTACAGCAACATAGCCGCAAAGTTTCATTGCTCGAATGGGCTGTTTGGGTCTCTTTGGTTGTCGCTATTGCAAACCCAACTTGGCTTGATGAACCGATCACGCTGCCTAATGAAGGACGCGACATTATGCTTGCGGTGGACTTATCTGGCTCGATGACGGAGCAAGATATGGAGTATCGAAATAATCAATATGTAGATAGGCTCACTATGGTAAAAGCTGTACTCAGTGATTTTATCGAGCAGCGTCAAGGTGACCGCCTTGGTCTTATCTTATTTGGGGATACCGCATTTTTACAAACCCCCCTTACCCGTGATGTTAAAACGGTGAGCCAAATGCTCAGCGAAGCGCAAATTGGCCTAGTAGGTAGAGCAACAGCCATCGGTGATGCGTTAGGTTTATCCGTAAAACGTTTTGCTAATAAAGATGAAAGTAACCGTATCGTAGTGCTATTAACCGATGGTCAAAACACTGCCGGTAACCTTGATCCTGAAGATGCGCTACTGTTAGCCCGCGAAGAAGGCATTAAAGTGTATACCATAGGTGTTGGCTCAGATAGTAAACGTGGCTTTAGCCTGTTTAATATGGGTGGTATGAGTGGTGGTAACTTGGATGAAACTTTACTAAAACGCATTGCCGAGCAAACTGGCGGCTTATACTTTAGAGCAAAAGATGTGGCTGGTTTACAGCAAATTTACCAAGAGCTCGATAAGCTTGAGCCAATTAGTAGCGATGAGCAAACGTTCCGCCCACAAATTTCATTGTTTTATATTCCACTGCTTGTCGCACTTGGATTTATCGGTTTAGCAATGCTAGTCAATTTTGTTCGCCAATTTAAGCAGGAGAGCTAGTATGGATTTTGAATTTATTCGCCCTGCCCTACTTTGGTTATTAATCCCCGCGCTGATTATTTTTAGTGTGCTGTTGGTACGCAACAAAAAAAGCGCCCCCGCTGATTTAATTGCCCCCCATTTGGCACAATTTGTAATGAGCGATAACCATAAAAAGCAAAGCCAACCGCTTTGGTTAGTTGCGGTGTTTACCCTGTTAGCCATCGTTTTTTCAGCAGGTCCAAGCTTTGAAAAGAAACAAGTCCCGGTGTTTCAAGCAAAGAATGCGCGAGTTATTGTGATGGATATGTCGTACTCCATGTTCAGTACCGACATCGCACCAAGCCGATTAGTTCAAGCTCGCTTTAAAGCACTCGACATGATTGAGCTTTTCAAAGAAGGTGATACGGCATTAGTGGCTTATGCAGGCTCTGCATTTACTATTTCGCCGCTAACCAATGACGCTAGCACTTTGGCTAACCTTATCCCAAGCCTGAGCCCTGATATCATGCCGAGCAAAGGTTCGAATGTTATTGAAGGCCTAGAAAAAGCCGACGATTTACTAAAACAAGCTGGCTATTTAGATGGTGATATTATTTTAGTTACCGATGGGGTTGATAGCCTAGATCAAGAAGATATTAGCCGCTTTACCTCTCAGTCTAGTTATCGTTTAAATGTCTATGGCGTCGGCACAGAGCAAGGTGCGCCGATTAAGCTACCAGAAGGTGGCTTTTTAAAAGATATGCAAGGACAGATTGTGATTCCGACGCTAAATATCAGCCGCTTAAGTTCGCTTGCGCGCAACAGCGGTGGCAAATTCGCACTGTATCAAACCAGTAATCAGGATATTCAAACATTTGCCCCCACTGCCAATGCAGAAGTACTCAAAGATGAGAAACAAAGCCAAGCATTATGGCGAGTTGATGCCGGTATTTACGGCCTGATTATTTTATTGCCGTTAGCGCTCTTTTTAATTCGCCGTAGCAGCCTAGTGCTTGGCTTTTTGTTTGTTATGCTCCTACCTCAGCAACAGGTTTACGCCGCTGAATTACCAGACGTATTTAAAAACCAAGACCAACGTGCTCTTAATGCCTATCAGCAAAATCAATTTGAACAAGCCGCCCAAGCACAAAACACACAACTTAAAGGCGCCGCTCTTTATCAGCAAGGTAATTACCAAGCTGCTATGGATGCGTTTAGTGAAGATAAATCTGCAACGGGTTTGTATAACTACGGAAATGCCCTTGCTAAGGCCGGTGAGCTAGAGCAAGCCATAGAAGCGTATAAGCAAGCCCAACAACTTAAAAATGACTTCACTGAGGCAAAAGAAAACCAAGCCCTCGTAGAACAGCTATTGCAGCAGCAAGAGCAACAACAGCAGCAACAAGATCAACAGCAAAACAATGATCAACAAAACTCTGATGGCCAGCAAGATAACCAGCAAAAGCAACAGGGTGAAAATTCACAGCAAGGTGAAAACTCTGAGCAGAGTGAGCAGCAAGATGGCCAACAACCGTCAGAGCAAGGTGAGCAATCAGATCAAAAAGGTGAGCAAAGCGAGTCTAATAGTGACCAGCAAAACAAACCTGAAATGGAATCTGAAAAAGACACGTCGTCACAATCTGGAGAACAACAGCCAGAGCAAGCTCCCGAGCAACAACAGGCCCAGCCACAGCCATCGCAAAGCGATGAACAAGCTAAACAGCAAGCAGAGCAACAGGCTATGCAAGCACAAGCTGCTGAACTGACCAATGAAGAGAAAGAAAAAGCCCAGCAACTTAACCAGCTGCTGCGTAAAGTTCCCGATGATCCAGCGATCTTATTAAGAAATAAAATGCAATTAGAAGCACAAAAACGAAACTACCAACGTCGTCCACGAGGAGCCGAAAAATCATGGTAATGCGATTATTATGTTGTTTATTGCTAATCGCGGCAGCGCCGCTTTGGGCTGCCACCCAGCTACAGGCAAGTGTTGATAAAAACCCTGTCCTTGCTGGTGAGTTTTTTGTTTTAACCATCTCAGCAGACGACTCTATTAACAGCGAACAACCAGACACTTCGGTGCTATTAAAAGACTTTGTTGTAGGGCCAACCAGTGTCAGCTCACGTACTAATATTATTAATGGTGAAATCAGTAAGCAAACTAACTGGTCTGTAAAGCTGATGACCCGCAAAGAAGGCACTTATACCATCCCTGCCTTTACTGTTGCCGGTGTCAGTTCAAAACCCATTGAGCTAACGGTAGCTAAGCGCAGTCAAACCTCAGAGCAAAATAAAGAAGCCTTCATTAAAACAAGCATCAAGCCAACTAGCTTATACGTGCAAGAAGCCGGTGTTTATACGGTTAAATTGTATTTAGACAACAACAAAGAATTGCTGGATGGCAACTTAACTACGCCAGAAATGGAAAACGCTGAGCTAACCCCAATTAACAAGCAATCTGAAGACTATGAGTTAATTGATGGCAAACGCTATTTAGTGATCACCCGTGAGTACTTAGTGCAGCCACAAAAAAGTGGCGTAAATACTATTACGGCACCTGTGTTCAACGGCCGTATTCGTCAAAACTATCGCCAAATGGCTGTCTCAGCGATGGGCGAAGATGTTGATGTTGAAATCAAGCCAATCCCAGATAACTACACAGGTGCATGGCTACCAAGCGAACTGGTTAACCTTGATGAGCAATGGCAACCAAAAGACGACACCGTTGAAGTTGGCACCCCTATCACTCGCACCATTACTTTAACTGCATTGGGGGTTACTAAAGAGCAACTTCCTGATATCGATATGCCACAGGTGCAAGGCTTTAGAAGCTATCCTGATGAAAAAGAGAGTAACCACCTGGTACGTGATGGCCGTGTTATTTCTCAGCAAACAGCTTCTTATGCTTTATTACCGCAAACACCGGGCACTTACACATTGCCTGAAATAAAGCTGCCTTGGTTTAATACTAAAATCAATCGTATTAGCTACGCAACCATACCTGCTCGTACATTAACAGTTGTGCCAAGTACAAACCCACTCACACCAACAGCCCCTGCTATCGCAGAGCCGCAAACCGCAAGCTCTAATGAGCTGGGTGATACGCCAACTAATATGCAAACGGTCACAAAAGTAACGACCCCTATGTGGCTTATTATCGTGGCAGTGGTCGGCTATGGACTTTGGCTAATCACCTTAGTGCTTTACTTTAAAAAGCGTCCTCAGCAACCGACAGCTGAGCCATTACCTACCAGTGGTTCATCAGCATCGTTAAATGAGCTTAAGCAGTTTGCAAAACAAAACAATAACTCTGGGTTTTATAACGCATTAAACCACTACGCAAAACAACAGACTGGTAAAAATGCTGCGGCCATCGAATGTTTAGTAGCATCACTGAAAAACACACAACTTAATGATGAAATTGCTAAATTACGCACTAAACTTTATAGTTCAGCCGATGAACAGGTTGATTTAAGTTTAATCGTCAGCTTGCTAAGCCAAGCCGCAAAGCAAACTAAATCAACATGTAATGACACTGAATTAAAGAATCTTTATGATTAACTATTAACATAAATAGTTGAAAATAAACGGCTAATCTTGAGTTAGCCGTTTTTTTAAGAAAAAAATAATAATCTCAGAAAGTTTTTTTCTGATAGGCAGGTCTTAGTTACTATGACAGAAAAACAAAAGCGATATGAAGCGCTGGTTCATGTCTACCACAGTGAGCTTTTTCGCTTTGCGTATTGGTTGTGTCGTGATCAGAACATTGCTGAAGACTTAGTGCAGGAAACCTTCCTGAGGGCTTGGCGTGCCTTGGATTCACTGCAAGACCAACAAGCAGTTAAACCTTGGCTGTTGACTATTTTGCGCCGCGAGAATGCACGCCGTTTTGAACGTAAACAATTTGATTACGCCGATGTTGAAAACGACACCCTTGTAGATGAACAAAGTTCAACCCTTGATGCTGAAATGGAACAAACAGTGATTCAACGACAAATAGGAAAGTTATCACAAGAATATCGAGAACCATTGCTGCTGCAAGTGGTAATGGGTTGCTCTGGCGATGAAATCGCCGAGATCCTCGATTTAAATAAAAATACTGTCATGACACGACTTTTTCGTGCCAGAAACCAGCTTAAAGAGGCTTTAAGCAGTGATGATGACCAACTTAGAGGAGCATCAAATTAATGGATGAACTCGAGTTTCGCCGCCGCATCCTCGCCGAGCCAAGCACTATTGATAAGGAACTTGAAGCGTTTGCCGAGCAGGACACAGATAAACAGGCGTTTATTGATGATGTACGTGCCTTTGACGATGAACTAAGCAAAGCACTTAACATCCCCGTGCCTGAAAATTTAGCACAGCGAATTATTGATAATACATATAGTTCTGAAGCAGAAAGCGCTGAGCAACCGCTAGACACCATTGTTGAGGCTAAGTCACGCTTTGCCTTTAATCGACTGTATTTAGCCGCTGCAGCGTCATTTTTAGTGGCAATTAGTGTGTTCTTTGTCAGTAACAAACAACATACGTTATACAGTGTGGGTGAGCATGCCTTTGCGCATCTTTACCATGAAATTGGCTCGCTAGATAAACATGAAGCAATAGATCTTGCTTCGGTAAACGAAAAGTTTGCCACCATTGGCGGTCACTTAGATGAGCTACCAGGTAAAGTAACCTATTTAATGTTTTGTGATTTTCAGGGTAAAAAAGGCCTACACTTGGTATTTGAGTCAGATTTTGGCCCAATGACGGTATTCATTGTGCCTTCTGACGAGCAACCATTTGGCACCGGCTCTGATGATTTCAATGATGAGCGTTTCGCAGGCCACATCAACCGAGGCGATCGGGCTGATACTATCTTAATCGCGAGTATCGGTGCGCCACTTGATAGCTACAATAGCATGATCAATGACGCCATTCGCTGGCTGCATTAATACCTACTCGTAGTAACACATATTACAGGCATAAAAAAACCGCAGTCACTGCGGTTTTTTATCGCTATAAAGCAAGTTACTTACAAACGTCTGCTACTGCATTTGCAAAGTAATCAATGTTTGCATCACTGATACCAGCTACGTTTACACGGCTAGAACCAACAATGTAGATTGAGTACTCTTTTTGTAAGCGCTCGATTTGCTCTTTATTAATACCTAGGAATGAGAACATACCATTTTGACGGTCAATAAATGAGAAGTCTTGCTCAATGCCTTTCGCAGCTAAGCTTTCTTTGATTAAAGTGCGCAAACCATTAATACGATTACGCATTTCATCAAGCTCGTCATGCCACATTTGCGTCAGCTCAGTGCTACCTAAAATCGTGCTAACAATATCAGCACCGTGAGCTGGCGGCATTGAGTAGATGCTACGTACAACGCTTAATAATACAGAGTTAGAGATATCAGCAGTCGCTGCATCTTTAGCAATGATTGAACATGCACCAATACGCTCGCGGTATAGACCGAAGTTTTTCGAACAAGAAGAACAGATGATTAGCTCATCTACCGCTGCTGCTAATTTACGAAGACCCGCTGCGTCTTCTTCAAGGCTTGAACCAAAACCTTGGTAAGCAATATCAACCAGTGGCGTGAAACCAACTTCAACAGCAAGATCAGCAACTGTGCTCCATTGCTCAGCATTTAAATCCATACCGCTTGGGTTGTGACAACATGCGTGGAATAACACCACATCACCTTTAGGCACTTGCTTAAGGGTATTAATCATGTCATCAAATAAAAGGTCTTTATTTTCGTAATCGTAGTAAGGGTATTCTTTTACTGTTAAGCCCGCCGCTTCAAATAAGCTGATGTGGTTTGCCCACGTTGGCGTAGTTACCCATACTGTCGCATCTTTGTTGCAACGTTTGATAAATTCTGCTGCAACACGTAATGCACCTGTACCACCTGGTGCTTGTGCAGTGCGAACACGGTTAGCTAAAAGTGCTGGATGCTCACCCAGTAATAAGTTTTCCATTTTTTTGCAGTAATCAAGGTTACCTGCCAAGCCAATGTACGATTTACTGGTTTCGTTTTCTAAACGAAACGCTTCCGCTTTTTTAACCGCTTTTAATACCGGCGTATTGCCTTGCTCATCCTTATAAACACCTACACCCAAATCGATTTTCTTTGGGTTTGTATCTTGTTTAAAGGCCGCCATTAGGCCAAGAATAGGATCTGTTGGTAATGGTTTTAATTCTGAGAACATTGACTATCTCTTTTTATAGGGGTTAGCGTTGCCACTAGCTTAACATAAAAACCCAGCCTGATTACTAGTTAAATTAGACCAAGAGTTGAGGAATTTTAATACAACAAGCCACAAGTAATGCAAGGGTTTGCTGATCAAAGAAATCATTATTAAATGCTTCCGCATCTATAATACCTAAGCATTCATTTTTGTCTGATAATAATGGTAAACAAGTCTCAGCTTTCACCTTCGGGTCGCAAGTATAATACTCTCCACCTTGGGCAAGATAATCAGCAACGTTATTGATCACACGACCTTGCTTAGAAAGTGCCACTTGAACATTGTTACTACCTTTAGCAAATGCTTCAGTTAGCGGGAATAACGGACGACTCGGTGCTCCGTGATATACCAATTTTAATAACTGAGAGCCTTCTTCAGTATTGGTTGCTTGGTAAATACCAAACCAATCAACGTGAGTTTGGGCAACAACAAAATCGATAATTTGTTGAAGCTTAGCCAGCTTTTCAGTATTGGTAGCATCATCGGCAACATAATCATTTAATTTGAATGGTTCATCTTGTAAGTAGCCAAACAAGCTACACGCACCGCCCTCGCCTAGCTCAGGAATTTGGTATTCCCAGCGCACTGCAGGTAAAGCTGACTGTGCAAAGTAATGTTCAAGGTTTGATAATTGCTCAGCAACCAAGCTTTCTGGTAAATCAAGTTGAGCAGTCGATAAGTAGTTAGAAATCATTTAGCCATCCAAACATCTATAATGCCAGAATGATAACATGCGATTTTAGTGTGAGCTAGTACTGCTTGCTGTTAATTGATAATAAATTTCGACCTGATTGCCTGCACTATTGAATGTGACGCCAGTCGCAATTTCGCTCAGCAAACATAAACCTCTGCCATGCTCTCGCACTAAGTTTTGTTGCTCAGAATCTTGTTTGTTAAATCCATGTCCCGAGTCACAAATTGTAAAATACAAAGCATACTCTTCAGGGCTATAGCGGATATCAATGATAATTAATGCATCGGTTAAATTAGCTAATGCTTTTTCTCGTTGTTGATAATAAATTAAAAAACCATCGTCATGATTTTTCACATCAGAGTCGAGTCCTAAAACACCGTGATCAAGCGCATTATTATAAGCCTCAGATAAGATGAGAAAAATATTGGCTCGGTGAGCGTTTAAACCTGGTACCCGACTGATTACATTAACAACCTCTAAAACAGGATCAGTGCTTTTAATCTGCTTTGAATTTAAGCTTAAAGAGAAGTTAAATGGCAATTCAGAATAAGGTTCTACCATTTGTTCAGGTTCAGGCACCGGCAAACAATTTAACAACACTAAACTTAAATCGTCTTGCTGCTCGTTACCTTGTGCAAAACGCTTAACTCTTTCGAGCACTTGATGACAGGAAATGTTATCTCTAGAGGCAAGCACATCTTTAAACCGTTTTTCTCCAAAATAAACTTCTCTTGGATTAATCGTTTCAATAATTCCGTCAGTCGCCATAACGATTCGTGATGTAGTTTCAACCTCTGTATGGATCAAAGCGCGTTCAAATTCATCATCCTCTAAAATTCCCAACGCCATATGTTGAGATTCTAATGTACGAATTATATTTCCCTGCTGATCGATGATATAGGTGTCTGGCAGACCACCTAACCATGCAGAAACACTTTTACCTGTATTGCTAAGCTCTAGAATAGTTGCCGCACAAAACATATGCCCAGGTAATAACTTCGCCAATACTGAGTTAATCTCAGCTGCAATGTCACTTACCGACATGCCCTTACTTACCATCGTATAAAAGACTCTAGATGCCGGTAATGCACCAACAGCAGCAGCTAAGCCATGACCAGTAAAGTCTCCTAGCATACAATACAAGCTGCCAATTGGACTTTGCCCAACCAAAAACATGTCGCCATTAAACATAGCGGCAGGCGATAAATGAAAATCTAAATGGGTAGGGAATGACTGTTGGTTTTCAAGCGCGTTATTAAAAATGTGCTCGACAATTTCATGCTCACGTTCAACTTGATTTTGATGGTACTCAAGTTGTAAATTCTGCTCTCTTGCTTTTTGACTTAGGTTGCGAATGCGGCTGTGTGCTTTAATTTTCGCATTTAAGATTACCTCTTGGAATGGCTTGTGTAAAAAGTCATCCCCACCGACCGCTAAGCAGCGTTCAAAACTTGCTTCGTCTTCTAAAGAGGTTATAAAAATAATAGGTAAGTAAACTTGGCTGTAGCGCTCTTTTATAATTGCAGCTGTTTCAAAGCCGTCCATTACTGGCATAATGACATCAAGCAGTACGATGTCTATCTTTTGTTCATCAAGAAGACTTAAAGCAACAAGTCCATTTTCGGCAGTGAAAACTCGGTAGCCTTGTTGCTCTAACATCACAGTTAATAAACGACGATTTAGCTCTAAATCATCGACTACCAATATATTAAGCATCAATCGATATCAAATTTTTTATCAAAACGAGATATTTGTAAGATTTTCTTTAATTGAGGCTGACAGTTACTTATTTGTATTGTATCAACTTTGCCCGTTAGGTTTTTTTTCATATTGAGCAACATACCTAATGCTGAACTGTCCATATAATCAGTTTCTCTAAGGTCAATAACGACTTTATTGATATTGCTGTTTAAGTCGGCGTATGCCTGACGAAAAGATTGCACCAAATTAAAATCAAACTTTCCTTTTATCTGTACGGTTAAAATAGCGCCATCAGCAGATGTACTGCGCGTCAAACTCATAATAAACTCCTATTTAACAAATCTTTCCGAAGACTTATCTAAATATAACTGCTTAGAACAAATAAGCCAAAAAATAAAACACTTAGGATTAAATTTGTTATCATTTATCTAAGCTTCTACAACGAGATCCACTATGAGCGAAAATAATCTAGTTTACTCAACTTCTACAGGGCGCATTGAACAACCCAAAGAAAGTAAACCTGCACAAAGTAAAATGTTTAAAGATGGTTTTTTACGAATCGAACGCCAAACAAAAGGTCGAAAAGGTAAGGGTGTGATGTTAGTGGTTGGCATTGATAGCCAACAACATGACTTAAAAAAATTAGCCAAAACCATTAAAAGTAAGATGGGTCAAGGCGGTGCAGTAAAAGAGGGTATCATCGAAGTTCAAGGTGATGACAGAGATAAGCTAAAAGCGATTCTCGAAGCGCTGAAATTCAAAGTAAAAATAGCAGGGGGTTAACTTCCCCCCTACTTTATTAATCATTCTTGATTAAATCTAGTGACTGTAAATGCTCATATAACTTAGGTAATTCAGCCTCACTCACAGGTGGACTGAAGTAATACCCTTGCACAACAAAGCAGTTATTATTTTGTAAAAACTCAATTTGCTCTTTAGTTTCGACCCCTTCAGCAACAACGTTAAGCTTAAGTTTTTGTGCCATTGCGATAATCGCAGCAGTGATCTCCATATCATTACTGTCTTCAGGGATATCTTTCACAAAAGAGCGGTCAACTTTTAAAATATCGACAGGGAAACGTTTCAAATAACTCAGTGACGAGTATCCGGTACCAAAATCATCAATTGAAATTGAAACGCCAAGTGCTTTTAGTTGATGCAGTTGTAAGATCGCCGCCTCAACATGTCCCATTAACATACTTTCAGTCAATTCTAAGTGAATGCGTTTTGGTTCAACTCCTGTTTGCTTGATGATTTTATCAAGCGTCGACACCAAATTAGCATCTTTAAATTGACGTGCTGATAAGTTGATTGAAATATTATTTTTTAAGTCTTGGCTTGCTAAACGTGCAGCAAACTCACACGCTTCTTGCAATATCCACGCTCCAAGCTCAACAATCAAACCTGTAGCTTCAGCAATAGGAATGAATTTAGTTGGCGGTATCATGCCTTCATTTGGATGGAACCACCGTATGAGTGCTTCATAGCCAACAACTTGATTCTTGCGACAATCTACTTGTGGCTGATAGTAAACCTGGAACTGCCCCTCACGAATACCTGTACGTAACTCATTTTCAATAAACAAGCGTTCATTGGCAGCAGCATTAAGCTCTTGGCTATAAAAGTGGTAAGTATTACGCCCTTTCGCTTTTGCTTCATACATAGCAAGGTCAGCATGCTTCAGTAGCTGATCTTCCTCTTGGCTATCAAATGGTGCCATCGTGATACCAATACTGGCACTAATAATCACTTCATTGTTACCTAGTTTGATAGGCTCATTAAGAGTACGTTGAATGGTATTCGCCACTTCCATGGCGTGAGTTTGATGCTCAATACCACTTAACAGGACTGCGAACTCATCACCACCTAAACGTGCAATGGTATCTTCGGTGCGTAAACGCTTTTTCAAACGATTAGCAACTTCAACCAATAACTGATCGCCCGCATCGTGACCTAGCGTATCGTTGATACGTTTAAATTCATCTAAGTCAAAGTAAAATAAAGCAAATGCATAATGACCACGTTCAGCAAGTGCCATAGACTTGCGTAGCTGCATTCTAAAGAAAGTTCGGTTTGCAAGCCCTGTTAATGTATCAAAATAGGCAAGCTGTTCCATTTTTCGCTGACTTTCTTTCACAAACGAAATATCTTGAGCTGAAGCCACGTAACTGGTGATTTCCCCCCCTTCTTCGCGGATTGGAGAAATACTCAATGAAACCCATACAGATTGACGCTCATTACCCTGTAATAAAGTATCTCCTCGCCAGTAGTTACGGCTACGTAGGTCGATATCAATATCGTCAACTAAAATCGCCATTTCTTGAGAGATAATATTCATCAATGGTGAGCCAATAAAGTGGCGTTCCTCGAAACCCGTCATCTCAACCATTTTCGGGTTCACGTATTTGATTTCAAAGTCTTGATTAGTGATCACAACGCCAGTGCCTGAGAAGGCAACCGCTTTGGATAATCGGTTCGCTGCTTTTTCAGCTATTTCTTTTTCGCTAATGCGCTGATTTAAACCATCGATTAATTTACGAATTTCTATTGCCATGTCTCTAAAAGAGCCATTAAGCGTGCCTATTTCGTCTTTGTTCACTTTAGGAAATTCAGTTTGAAATTGCCCTTTACCAAAACTAACAACCGCATTTACCAAAGAGTGAATACGACGCAGTACTAATTGATAAAGTGCTTGATGCAATAACAAGGCAACTAAAATAGCGTACAGGATAAACAAGCCAAAGAATTTTACTTTTAGCTCTTCAAGCGCAGAAAGTGCCGACGAGCGCTTTTTATAAATACCAATATACCAATTAAGGTTCTCGACTTTGCGGATATTGATAATATGGGTTTCACCATCTTGTACAAATGAATTTGCAGACTCTGGTAATTTTAAGCGAATGGTTTCAGACACTAATTTTTGTAGATCAGGATTAACAAAATCTTCAGTCAGCAACTTTTTACCTTCACGGCCATATTGCTCAAGCGTTGTTTTATCTAAATCAGGATGAGCTAAAAGCTGACCTTTCGCATCAAACACTAATAAATGTTGCTCACGATCGCCAATAGGCAGCTGTGCCAATAAGGTTTCAAGAGCAATATCACTACCAGTGACACCAAAAAATTCGTTATCAAGATAGATTGGCACAAGCACGCTTACTACCCACTTATGCCAAATAGTATCGTAATACACCTTTGACCATACAGCTTCTCGGCTCGGGTTTGTTGCAGCTTGTGCGTAATTAAATGTCTCGCCTTTGGTAAAGTCAAAATCGCCCGGTACATTGAGCGCCCAATTAGGTGGAGCAATACGTATAAAGTTATCTTTAGTGATTAAATAAAAATTAAAAAAGTCTTGGATAAGCGTTGGTGAGACAATTTTCCATAGCGATTCAGAATCGTTAATCAGCTGCTTATAAAAATTAGAGTACTGGTCTTGTGGAATAAATGAAGCTGATAAACCATCCTCAGAAGTGCTGCGAATACTGCCATCAACTGCAAACTTTATATCTGCGCTGCGGTTATTTTGTAGATGTGACTCATTATGCAGTAGCTGACTACTAACGACATTGTTAGCTTGCTCTGCAATATTTATTTTGGTGTTAATTAAGCGATTGAATTGACGACTCAAGCGTTCACTCGAATGCTTTAAAAGTTCGTGCTCTTCAAAAACAAGCTGTTTTTCTTCTGATTTAAGCATTAAAGCTGCAGCGCAAATACCTGCAATTAAACAAATAGCAGAGATTAACAGCGACAATTTCATACTTAATGAATTCACCCCAAACCGGGATGGCGGTCGTCGATACACCACAGGACTACCTTATTAATAATTGTTATTATTTATTATGCAAAAACAAATATACCAGATTCATTTTTAGATTTATAAATTTTTTATGAAGATTAATGAAATTTCTGAGGAATCTTTCGCTTTGTCCAAAATAGCATGTTTATGCAGTTGACTTTACATAGAAGTATTTTTACATTAGTCCAATGAAACAAAATATCTCTCGCACTTATTTTTCTTTTTTTAGCTTCTTTAGATAGAGGAGGCTTAACTGTTTGCGAGATAATTTCACCGAATAGCTAAAGCCTCCCTCTTGGGAGGCTTTTTTGTTTGTGCACTGTTTTGGAATGAGGAAACCAACATGAGCATTGATACATTAAATGCGTTACGACACGATATAAATGAAATCGACTCCGACTTACTTGTGTTACTGGCTAAAAGACGCCGTATAAGCCACAGCGTAGTCGAATATAAAATAGCCAATAACAAACCAATTCGTGATGAAGCTCGCGAACAAGCACTACTGGAAAAACTAATCAGTTATGGTAAGTCGTTAGGTCTTGACGCTTACTACATTAATAATGTGTTTCAAACTATTCTTGAAGATTCAGTTTTAAACCAGCAAGCCATGCTGCAAAAGAACCTCAACCCAGAAGCTATGAGCGAAAGCCATCGTGTTGCGTATTTGGGTGGGCAAGGCTCATATAGCCAACTAGCCTGCCATAAATATTTTAGCCGCCGCCCTGGCAAAGTGATTGAAATGGGTTGCTCTAGCTTTGAACAGATCACTGGTAAAGTTGAAAGTGGACAGGCTGATTTTGGCTTACTGCCAATTGAAAACACCAGCTCAGGAAGTATCAATGAAGTATTCGACTTATTACAACACGCACAAGTATCAATTGTAGGTGAAGTAACCCATAGCGTTGAGCACTGTTTATTAGCAATGCCAGGTACTGAGCTATCTCATATCAATAAAATTTTTGCTCATCCACAACCTTTTGCTCAATGTAGCCGTTTCATTCAAGGGCTAGGTGACATTCAACATGAAACCTGTGATTCAACCTTCCACGCATTGCAATCTGCGGTTGAAACAGCAAATAGCGCCGCTATCGGCTCAGCTCAAGCTGGCAAAAATGTTGGTTTAGAAGTAATTAAGTCAGGCCTTGCAAACCAAAGCGAAAACCACAGCCGCTTTATTGTTGTCGCCCGTAAGCCGCTACAAGTATCGAAACAAATTCCGACCAAAACCAGTTTAATCATGGCGACTAAACAACAAGCAGGTTCATTGGCTGATGCTTTAATGATTTTTAAACATCACCAAATTAACCTAGTAAAACTAGAATCTCGCCCCGTACCAGGAAATCCGTGGGAAGAAGTGTTTTATGTTGACCTCGAAGCAAACCTTGATGACTTACATGTTAAGCAAGCGCTTGAAGAGCTGAAAGAACACACTCAGTACACACGTGTATTAGGCTGTTACCAAAGTGAGTCTTTGCAGGCTGTTAGTATGTAATAGCCTGCCTAGATATGACTAATGAAAAGGAGTCTGTCGACTCCTTTTTCGTATAATTTCATCTTATATACTTGCACCCATAGCCCTGTCTAAGCATAATCTTGAAAACAATTTGAAATTGGATCTTTCATGAATTGGTTAGCAGAATTAGCAACTAAAAGAACACCTTGGTTATTACTAGCGTTTATTTCACTCGCATTTGAAGTCACAGCATTGTTTTTTCAATACAACATGGGCCTTGAGCCATGCATCATGTGTATTTATCAGCGCACCGCTGTTTTAGGCTTACTTGCAGCGGGTGTGATTGGTGCGATTAACCCAAAAAGTATGGTTGTTCGCTTACTCGCATTTGCCACTTGGGGTATCTCAGCAATTTGGGGTTACTTTATTGCTAAAGAACACATTGCAATGCAAAACAATACCGACCCGTTTGCATTTAGCTGTGCATTTGAACCTAACTTCCCAAGTTTTATGCCTTTGCATGAATGGATCCCTAGCTTCTTTGCTGCCACTGGTGATTGTGGCAATATCGATTGGCAGTTTGCTTCAATGAGCATGCCGGCATGGATGGAAGTGATTTTTGCAGCATTTTCAGTGGTATTTGTGGCTGTTTTAGTTAGCCGATTAGTGAGCAAAAAGTCGCTATAATGATTTATTTTTTTACTAGCCAAATCCCTACTTTAAAAAACTTTAAAGTAAGGCAACGCCAGCAGATTATTGCTCTTGCTTTAGCTCATTTAAGCCCGAGCAAAAAGATCATTTTATCGGTATGTAAGCTTGCCTTTTTAGCGCCATTATTTTTAGGTTTAGCTTACTTTGAAGGGTGGATGCTTATTCCTTGGTTGTTGTTAGCAGGTTTAAGTTACCCTCTTATCACAACACCTATCGAAAACATGTTCGCGTTAGCGCATTTAGACAAGGCTATCAATGAATTTAAACAGGGCGAATAACGCCCTGTATAGGTGATAACCTGCTATTTATAGTGTAATTTTCCCCTCAAGTTTAGCGAATAGCTTATCACCAATTCCTTTTACTTCTTTTAATTGTTCTAGCGACTTAAACGAGCCTTGCTTGGTGCGATGCTCGACAATCGCTTTCGCTTTTGATTCACCAATACCCGGTAATTGAGTTAGCTGCTCAATGCTGGCTTTATTAATACTCAGCTTTTGCATTTTAACTTGTGTTGCTTTGGTTGGTGTTTCGGCTGATACCTGTGTAGCAGGTAGTAATGCAAGAGTAGCGGCAAGTAAAATACTTGATAGTAATTTCATAATTTCCTCCATGACGCCCTTGTTTGGACTGATAGTTAGCGATTACCCAACACTCACTCCATCGCTTGTGTTTAACTTTGGGTAACATTTTAAATAAAGCTAATACACAAAGTATTGTCAAATTTACTAAATAAAAATTTTCTCAAGTTACTTGCAAAGTAAGTCTCGAAGCATTACTGTATATAAAAACAGTAATCTTAGCAGCGATTTTACGCTGCAATGCCAGGCTTAAATGCAGGAGAAATCATGGCTGTTGTTGTTAAATATGTTGTAGAAAGAAACGGAGTCGAGCGCATGACGTTTACTACTAAGAAAGAAGCTGATGCGTATGACAAAATGCTCGACATTGCTGAGTCATTAGAACTTATGCTTGAAAAAGTTGATGTACCATTAAGCGAGCAACAAATTGAGTCACTGGCGCTTGAAATGGCAAAAGAAAAAGACCAATTTATGGCGGTACTTAAAGGTGCAAAAGACGCTCCAGCTAAACCTAAAAAAGCAAAGTCAGACGATAACGTTGCTGATATAAAAGAAAAAGCGGCAAGCTAAACGCAAATTTAGATCATAAAAAAAGGGCAACATCCGTTGCCCTTTTTTGTGTTTAATTAAAAACTACAGTGACGATTCAACTTCATCAAATAAGTCTGTAATTTCTTTTTTCGGCTCAGCCGTCATAAGGCTAACAACAACAATGGCTATTGTTGATAAAATAAAGCCAGGGACAATCTCATAAATGATTGCACTTAATGCTTGGCCATCAATAGTAATTGGCGCGTATATCCAAAACAGCACTGTTGCTGCACCAACAACCATGCCACTAATAGCCCCTTGTAAGTTCATGCGTTTCCAGTAAAGGCTCAGTAACACCAGTGGACCAAATGCTGCACCGAAACCAGCCCATGCATTACTTACTAAGTCTAAAATAGAGCTATTACGGTCATAAGCTAGGTAAATAGCAAATAAGGCAACTAAGATAACACTAATACGACCAACTAAAACCAGTTCTTTTTGAGATGCACTACGGTTTAAGTAAATTTTGTAGAAATCTTCAGTTAGAGAGCTTGAACACACTAATAACTGTGATGAGATAGTACTCATAATCGCCGCTAAAATAGCTGCCAATAAGAAGCCGGCAATTAAAGGATGGAAGATAAGCTCAGACAGCACTAAGAAAATAGTTTCTTTATCATCAATAGGCATTTGGTTTTCAAGCATATAAGCAGCACCAAATAGACCAGTTAGCACAGCACCAATTGCTGATAGCGTCATCCACGACATACCCACACGACGCATGGTTGGCATATCTTTCACTGAACGTACAGACATAAAACGCACAATAATATGTGGCTGACCAAAATAACCAAGGCCCCATGCCATTGCTGAAATAATCGCTATAGTCGAACCACCTGCAAACCAATCCATCATATTAAGTGCATGAATTTCTGATTCTTTTGGTGAGCTTAATAATAAGTCATAGCGTGCATTGGCAAGTGTATCCATAACTGGCTGATCAAGCATGGTAAACGTCGCAATTGGCACAGCCAGCAGCGAGATAAACATGATACAACCTTGTACAAAGTCAGTCAGGCTCACGGCTAAGAAGCCACCAAACAAGGTATATAACACGACGACACCTGTTGTGATGTATAGACCCATTTCGTAGCTCATATTAAATGAGTTTTCGAACAACTTACCACCTGCAACAACACCTGATGAGGTATATAAAGTAAAGAAAACAATGATTACAATCGCAGAGATAACACGCAGAATATTCTTATTATCATCAAAGCGGTTTGCGAAGTAATCAGGAATGGTGATTGAGTCATTCGCCTTTTCTGTGTAAACACGCAAGCGAGGCGCGACTAAGAAGTAGTTAGCCCAAGCACCGAGTACTAGACCAATGGCAATCCAAACCTTACTTAAACCAAACAAGTACATTGCACCTGGTAGGCCCATTAGCAGCCAACCACTCATGTCAGATGCGCCAGCTGAAAGCGCAGCAACACTTGGTGATAAATTACGACCACCTAGCATATAGCCTGATACATCGTCGGTAGATTGCTTATAAGCATATAGCCCAATCCCCAACATGACGATGAAGTACAATGCTAACGAAATTATCATTCCTGTTTCCAAATTAGCCTCCAAAAGTTGTTTAATGTTGGCTTTTAATCCGAATAATGACTCGCAAGTTATTTAATTTAAAGACATTATTGGGGTAAAAACCTATATCACCCACGACTATATCATGCTTACCCCCCTTAACTCCAATCAAGCAGATAAATGACAAAGCTCAATTTTTCAACTTTTATCTAACATTTTTCTTATATTTAATCGCAAGTTATAGAATTTATCTGCAAATTATCCTAGTCTTTAATTCTTAATAAAATAATAACTTTTCCTCGCAAATGAACATTTAGCTAATGCTATTTCAGGCACAATGCAATATATTGCGAGAAGTAAATGAATTAACAGATGTGGACATGTTTGGACTATGTATTTTTACGCTGCACGCCAACCTATTTTAGACAGGGATAAAAAACTAATTGGCTACGAGCTTTTATTTCGAGATGGCGTAGACAACGTTTTTCCTGATATTGATGGCGATGAAGCAACGTCACGACTTATTGAAGGCAGCCAATTTAATTTTGGTTTAGAGGATTTAACGGATAACAAACCTGCTTATATCAACTTTACTCTAGAAACCTTGCAAAAGGGTTATCCACTTTTACTTGGTAAAGAGCAGGTGGTAGTAGAGATATTAGAAACAATCCAACCAGGTAAGCGCCTACTGGCATTAGTTAAAGATCTAAAAGAAAAAGGCTATATACTTGCACTTGATGATTACATTCACCAACCTGTATGGCGACACTTTTATCCTTATATCGATATTATTAAGATTGACTTTCTAACTTGTGATGTAGACTCAATAAAAGCGATCATCGAGGCTATTAAGCCGTATCCACACATAAAGTTGCTTGCTGAGAAAGTTGAAACATACGAAAAGTATCAGCTTGCCCTAGAAATGGGCTTTAGCTACTTCCAAGGGTTTTTCTTTTCAAAACCTGAGATGGTACAAAGCAAAACTTTGCCGCCATCAGAGATGGCTCTTGCCGAGCTTCTATACGAAACATCGAGTATTGATCTAAACCTCAGAAAAATCACTGAGGTGTTTGAACGTGACGTTAACTTATCTTATAAGTTGCTACGCTACTCAAACTCAGCGGCCTTTAAACGTCGCGCTGAAATCAGCACAATTAAACAAGCGCTTATTGTATTAGGAAGTGAAGAAATTAAACGTTTCTTATCACTTTTATTTGCAGCGCAAGTCGCAGCAGATAAGCCAGCCGAACTAATTCGCCTTTCATTGACCCGTGCTCGGTTTGCTGAATTATTGGCAATCAGCCACGGCAAAATGCGAGATACTGGTATGGCATTTTTAACGGGTATGATGTCGTTAATGGATGCAATCCTCGACGAAGATATGCCAAGTGTAATGAACAAGTTACCGCTGACTATTGAAATTAAAGATGCGCTACTCAAAGATGAAGGCTTATTAGCAACATATTTAAAGCTGGTAAAATTTTATGAGCAAGCAAATTGGGAAAAAGCGAAAGAAATCCAACAACAACTTGGACTTAAACCTGAAGAAGTACCGGACGCTTACCATGATGCATTAAGTTGGTCTAATGACCAAATGAGTGTGTTTGGGGACTGATGAATCCCCATCCCTTAACGATATAAAAATGCCAGCAATTGCTGGCATTTTTATTTAACACTTTTAAAGATTCTCTAAGAAATCTTCGTCAAAGTCATCTGGTTCTTTTTCTAGTGGCGGATTACCATCATGTAGCTCATATAATTGACGCTGGAAGTAGATATCCTTCATGAAGATATAAGGGTCTAGCGACTCATTTAATAGGCTCTCTTGTGGCATTAATGAAGCACGGGCTTCAACCGCTTTAAGTGCAAACACTAATATTGTTTGAGGTGTTGTTAGCGTTATTTCAGGTAATACGAAATTATCAACAACATCACCAGTTAGGTTTCGTGCGGTACTTGGTCCCATACCAGGGATCATCAAGTAAGCACCATCACCCACACCCCATACACCAAGAGTTTGGCCAAAATCTTCATCGACAATTTCTAAGCCCAGCGATGAAGCAACATCAAAAAAACCGAGTAGACCTACTGTAGAGTTCACTAAAAAGCGCGCTAAGCTAATACCCATATTACCAGGCTTACCCTGCAGACCAGCATTGACCATATCCGTTGGTGCGGTGATGTTATCAGTAAAATTAACAACACTGCGTCTCACCGGTGTTGGCGTTACTGTAACGTAGCCAACAGCTGCCGGGCGAAGAATATAGGCGTCAAGCACGTCCATATTAAAATCATACATAGGACGGTTAAACGACTGTAACGGATCTCGCTCATCCGCTTTTTCTTCGGGTATTTGTGCGCATCCTGCAAGCACTACAAAAAAGATAAAAAATATACTGTGCCTAAACATCGGCTATCCTTACGGTATTAACTCATTAATTAGCAACGCGTACTCTTTAACGTTCGCACGTTCTAAAATACCCGACTTGCCTTCCAACTCGCCGCTAGAAGTTACCACAGTTGCATCTTTTGATAAACGCGCAGTTAAAATAATTTTATCGACACTTGATAAATTCAGACCTTCAACCATTGCATTCGAATCACTCAATGTCACTGTTAGCGGAAAGCTGTATTCCGTCATTTTTACCACGGCTAATGGCATCTGTGGGCCACTGGCTGCTTTTGCAAAAACAAACAAGGTGCCGTTTTGTGGCTGCGAATCTGCTAGAGCTGAGTCTAAATCAACTGTGATGCTAATTTCACTGTGTGAAGCTTTTGCAATTTCTGTATTTGTAACTTGCTGCTGATTATTTAAGTGAGCATCAATTTCAGCAATACGCTCTGCAATCATGCTATAACGCGGATCATTTTGCTGCATACTTGCAAGCAGTACTTCAAACGCAGTTTTAGCTTGCAGCCAATCCTTGCGCTCATAAGCAATCAGAGCTAACAATGAGATTGCATCAATATTAGTCGGCTCTGCTTTTAACACTCTCGATAACATCGTTGCTGCACGTGACATATTCGCATCACTGCCTTCCATTAGCAGAACTTGCGAGTAGCTGATCAGCACTTGCTTGTTATCCGGGTTCATTTTTAGCACTTTATCAAATGACTGCATCGCCATATCAAATTCATTTAATGACATCGCAACACGACCTAGCAGCATCCACGCCACTTCATCATCACCACTTTGATCAAGCTTAGTACGCAATGCTAAAGCAAATGCTTGCAACTCATTCGGTGTCAATGGCTCACCATCTTGCATTACGGCACGTTCACCATACGACTTAAGGTTCGCCATCGCGTCATGCCAGCCTTTTATTTGCTGCTGACTACCCGTGTAACCGTAAAAGATAGCCGTTAAAACAATTAAAAAGCCAGCGCCAGTAAGGGCAAAAATACGGTTGTTACCTTTACTATTTAGCGCTTTTTCCGGAGACAGCTCATTGAGCAAACGACGTTTTTGTTCGATAACTGATTCGTCGTGCATTTGTGCATCAATACGTTGGTTATCTAAGTCTGTTTTAAGCTCATCTAAACGTTGATGATAAATTCGGATTAACTCCGAGTTTGCATTGTGATCAAGGCGTTGAATACGTTCGCGTTTAAAAAAAGGAACGACAACAAATAGCAATGCAACCAGTGTGAGTAAAACAAAAGAAGCCCACATTAATGCCATCTAGCTTTGCTCCTGACGTTGATTTTGTTCAATTAACTTTGCAAGTAGTGCCTCGTCTTGCTCTGTCCATGTTTGTTTTACCGATGCCTTACGTTGGCGTAAAACAATAAACCCAAAGCCAAGTACCACAATCAATACTGGCAATACCCATAATACTAAGGTTGCCGGTGTTACGGGTGGATCGTAATGTACGAAGTAGCCATAACGGTCAATCATATAATCGATGACTTCATCTTTAGTTTTGCCATCTTTTACCAGCGCTAACACTTTGTCGCGCAAGTCTTTGGCTACAACCGCGTCTGAGTCGGCAATGTTTTGGTTTTGACATTTAGGACAACGCAGCTCTTTGGTAAGCTCACTGAAGCGTACAGCTTGCTCTTTGTCATCAAATTGATATTTGTCTTGCTCTGCAAATGCACTAAACGTGATAAGCAAACTTGCTAAAAAAATCACGAGTCTCATTACTGTAACTCCTGCATTAACGGTGCGAATTTGGCTCGCCACACACGCGGATTAATATCGCCGGTATGGTGCAGCAAAATGGTGCCTTGCTTATCAACTAAGAAGGTCTCTGGCGCGCCAGACACCCCTAAATCAAGGGCTAATGTGCGCTTTAAATCTAAGATATTGAACTGATATGGGTCGCCAGCACGATTAAGCATACTGGTAACGTCTTCGCGTAGAGCGTTAATATCAAACTGGCCATCAAAGTCAGGGTCGTAGCCTTGCTCGTAGTATAAGCCAACAATCTTAACGCCCTGCTCTCTAAGCTCAGTTAAATAGCCCAACTCAGCTAAACAGGTCGGGCACCATGTGCCCCACACATTGAGTAAGTAAACTTCACCTTTTAAATCACTATCTGTCCAACGCGTTGACTCATCCATCAAGTCTGGCAAGTTGAAAGCTGGCATAGCCTGCCCAATACGCCCAGTTTGCAGCTCACGCGGGTTAGCAAACAAGCCTTGATATAAAAACACACACAGTAAAACGAAAACCAGTAAAGGTGCTAGTGCGAGTAGTTTACGGTTCATGCTGATGCCTCCTGCTTAGTCGATTTTTGGCGATAGCGTTTATCACCAAGCACTAAAAAGCCTGCCAGTGAAATCAAGATACCACCGAGCCACATCCAACGAACATAAGGCTTATGGTAAATACGTAACGACCACGCACCTTGGCTTAATTGCTCACCCAGTGCTAGGTATAAGTCACGCGTAAAGCCAGCATCAACAGCTGCTTCTGTCATAAACTGCATGCCAATGTCATAACGGCGTTTTTCAGCATGTAAAACGGTTACTTGTTTATCATTTTTCAGCACAGTGACAACCCCAGCATGGCCGCTATAGTTAGCGCCGCGAATAGACTTAACACCATCAAAACGGTACTGGTATTCATTTAAAGCCACAGTGTCACCCGGCTTCATTGATACATCACGCTCTACTGAATAAGCAGAGGTTAACGTTACACCTGCAATCACGAACGCTAAACCAACGTGACCTAATACCATCGCCCAATAGCTTAGTCCTAAACGTTTAAAGCCTTCACCTAAGGTTTTGTGAATGGTTACTTTTGCTGCTAAATCAACCACTGTAGTAACAACAATCCATACCGCTAGCGTAGTTGCAATAAAGGTAATTGGCGCAATTACATCGTAACTTGAATATAACCACGCTGCCGTTGCAACTAGGCTAACTACAGCCGATAGTGCAAATTTGTTTTGCAACATTGACCATTTATTTTGTTTCCAGCGTAACAGCGGACCCATACCCATTAAAATGGCAAACGGTACCAGTAAAATAGCAAACATCTTATTGAAGAACGGCTCACCAATCGAAATGCTACCTAAGCCAAGTTCTTTATGGATCATTGGCAGTAATGTACCTAGCAATACAATCAGTGTTGCCACAACTAAGAAAATATTATTTAACCAAAGCGCAACTTCACGTGAGGCAAACTTATAACGGCCTTCACTTTTCACCTGCGAAACACGCAGTGCATAAAGCGATAAACCACCACCAACTACAATGGCTAAGAAAGCTAAAATAAACATACCGCGGTTAGGATCTGAGGCAAAAGCATGCACAGATACAATGATACCCGAGCGAACAATAAAGGTACCCAGTAAGCTTAACGAGAATGCTGCAATAGCCAGTAATACGGTCCACGACTTAAATACACCACGCTTTTCGGTGGTTGATAATGAGTGCAGCAATGCGGTTGCCACAAGCCATGGCATTAATGATGCGTTTTCAACGGGATCCCAGAACCACCAGCCGCCCCAGCCAAGTTCAGAGTATGCCCACCAACTACCAATGGTGATACCAAGTGTTAAAAAGCCCCATGCTGTCATAGTCCAAGGACGAGACCACTTAGCCCAAGTATTATCAAGCTTACCAGTAAGTAACGCTGCAATAGCGAATGAGAATGACACAGATAAACCTACATAGCCCATATAAAGCAATGGCGGGTGAATAATCATACCTGGGTCTTGCAATAACGGATTTAAATCGCGACCTTCAACAGGGAAATACGGTAATAAGCGCTCAAATGGGCTCGACATTAACAAGGTGTATAACATAAAGCCAACACCTAAAAAGCCTAGTACACCAAGTACACGAGCACGTAATACCCAAGGTAATGATTGCGAGCGCATAGCTACTACGGCTGTCCAACCCGCTTGCATCACTAACCAAAGTAATATCGCCCCTTCATGACCACCCCATGTCGAGGTTATTTTGTAGTACCAAGGTAAGGTGCTACTTGAATGATAAGCAACATACGAAACAGTAAAGTCGTCGGTTAAACTAGCATAAACAAGTGCCGCAAAAGACAAAAGCACAAATACGAACTGTCCAATTGCCAGTGATGGGGCGGCACGCATTAAACGTAAATTGCCGGTATGCGCCCCCCACATAGGAAAAATACACAATAGAACACTGAGCACCATGGCCAGTGTTAAAGAAAAATAACCGAGTTCTGGGATCATATTAATTGCCGTTATCTAAGTTATACGTCGGTTTTTCGTGCTTGATACCCTTCACTGCTTCAGCAACTTCTGCAGGCATGTATTCTTCATCATGCTTTGCAAGTACTTCAAAGGCATCAATTTCATTGGCTTTAACTAACACGCCCTGCGCCACAATCCCTTGGCCTTCACGGAATAAGTCCGGTAAGATCCCTTGATAATTAATTGTCACCATAGGGCCTTTATCAATCAGTTTGAAGCTTACCTTTAAGCTTGATTCGTCACGAACAACTGAGCCTGGTACGACCATGCCACCAATACGTAACTTTTGACCAATATGCGGTTTTTCTTTATTTGGTCCTTTACCATCAACAAGTTCACTTGGGGTATAGAATAAATTGATGTTTTCTTGCAGTGCATACAGCACTAAACCAATCGTTGCACCCACACCAAAAATAATGGCTACAACTGCTAATAAACGTTTTTTACGTCTTGGATTCATTGCCCTGCCTCTTGCTTCGCTTTCTTAATGCGCTCTTCACGTTGTGCTTGCTGCTTTACTGAAGAGAAAATACGTTTTGTATCGTTTAACGAACTAAATAAAATACCGAGTAAAATTAATGCACAGCTACCAAAAGACAACCATACATAAAAGCCATAGCCACCCATGGCAATAAAATCTGCAAAAGAATCAAACTGCATGATTAACCTCGCTCAACCATATCACGCACCCAAGGGCGATGCTTTTCACGTTGAAGAATTTCGTTTTTAAGGCGGATTAACGTCACCACACCAACAAAACCTGCAAACGCAACAATGTTAACCATTAATGGCCAAAACATGCTTGGATCAATGGCTTTAGTATCAAACTTTGTAATGGTTGCACCTTGGTGTAAGGTATTCCACCACTCCACCGAGAAGTGAATAATCGGTAAGTTGATAACCCCAACAATGGCTAAGATACAAGCAGCACGCCCCGCTGCTTTTTTATCTTCAAAAGCATGATAAAGCGATAACACACCAAGGTATAAAAATAACAGAATTAACTCAGAGGTAAGACGTGCATCCCACACCCACCATGCGCCCCACATAGGCTTACCCCATGCTGCACCGGTAATTAATGCTATCGCTGTCACACATGCCCCAACAGGTGCAATTGCAATCACTGCAAGTTCTGCATTACGTAATTGCCATACTAGTGCGATCACTGCTGCAATCGCCATAGAAGAGTAAGCGCCCATAGATAAAATAGCTGAAGGCACATGGATAAAAATAATTCGGTAGCTGTCTTTTTGTTGGTAATCGGCTGGGGCATAAGCAAGCCCCCAGACCCATCCAACAATCATACAAACCACCGTAACGACGGCGAAATAAGGCAGTAAGGTGTTACACAATTGGTAAGCACGATCTGCTTTTGCGTAGGGATGTAACCACTTCCACATATTAACTTACACTCACTTTCAATGCTGACGATATGGCAATTGGCGCCGCTATAATCGCTACGATTAGCATGGCACCAAGGATTGCAAGCTGTCCGCTATAGGCAAGCTCCATAGAGCTGGTATCAATAGCCGAGGTTGCAAAAATTAGTACGGGGATATACAAAGGCAGAACAAGCAAACTCATTAAAATGCCGCCTTTTTGTAGTCCCACAGTGAGTCCAGCGCCAATTGCGCCAATGAAGCTAAGCAATGGCGTACCTAACAATAAGGTCAGAACGGTTGCTAAAAGCGCTGAACTTTCTAAATTCAATAACAAAGCAAATACCGGAGTCATTAACACTAAAGGCAACCCCGTGATCACCCAATGCGCTGCCACTTTTGCAAGGACAGTTAACGGTAAAGGGTATGATGAAGCAATTAATTGCTCTAGTGTTCCGTCGTGATAATCATCACGAAATAGCTTATCTAGGCCTAACATGGTCGAGAGTAACGCAGCGACCCAAATAATGCCCGGCGCCATACGAGCAAGTAGACCGGGTTCAGGGCCAATTGCTAACGGAAAAAGTGTAATAACAATAAGAAAAAACAAGATAGGGTTAACGATTTCAGCACGCTGACGAAACGCTAATTTAAGATCTTTAGAAAAAACCGCAGAGAATAATTGCCAATACGAATGCTGTTTTACCATCAGTGGCGATACTCCAAAGTCACTGTTTGAAGGTCACTAAAATGTGTCGTTAAATCTTGGTGGGTGGTTAATAGAATCGCGCCGCCAGCATTTAGGTGCTCAACAAAGCGTTCTTGTAAAAATGCAACACCGCTTTTATCAAGGGCTGTAAATGGCTCATCAAGGATCCATAGTTTGGCACTGTTTAACCACAGTCTTACTAGAGCGACACGGCGTTGTTGCCCTGCTGACAACATACGAACAGGTACATCTTCAAGACCTACCAAGCCTATTTTTGCTAAGATCGGATACAAGTCTTGTTTGCTATCGTAGCCATTTATTTTTAGCCAAAATGCGACATTCTCAAGGGCGGTAAGCTGTGTATTTACCCCAGTTTTATGGCCGATGAATAATAACTCTTGTGCATATTCATCATAGTATTTTGTAATTGAGCGATCTTGGAACAAAACATCGCCTTCATCCGCCATAGCGAAACCCGCGATAATACGCAATAATGATGTTTTACCAGCCCCATTCGGACCAGCTAACTGCATAATTTGTCCCGATTTCAAGCTGAAATTAAGATCCGCAAACAAACAACGATCTTGCTTGATGCAGGTGACGGCCTTAATGTGTAACAAGATGACGATTCTCTATACCCAAAATTAGGCGTTAGTCTACCATAATGATAGGGTAATACGAATATTGCTTTAAAACGATTAACTTATATTTGATCTAAAATAATGAATAAACAAAGCCAGTTGACTCTCAGCACTCAGCTTAATCTAGACCCAAAAGCAATCAGCAGTGCACTACAGCAATCACCTAATGATGCCTTGAAAATGCTGGCTGAGCAGAGCCTAACTGCTCGTAATATTGTGGTTGGTAAGCACAGTGTGCAAATGGACGTGCTAATCAATAACTCATGGCAAACACTGCGCTTATCAACAGAGCAAGAAAACCTCAAAACTGAGCGCTTTTTAGCGGCCAATATTCAATTAAGTAGTGATGGTAAACAGCTGACTATCACACCAGCACCGCTGACTATTACTCTTGGCAAAAGCCAGCAATTACAAGCACTACTGAACTTGCTAACGCAAGGGAGTGCAAATACAAATATGCCGCACCCAGCTCAGATTGCGCCAAGTAAACCTTTACTACAACTACCGGCATTAAAAGCTGAGTTTGCTCTTAATAATAGCCTGGTTGCTCTTTTAAAAGCTGAAGCACCGCTTAAAGCCATTTTGCTGCCTGCTACCAACCAACAAAATAGCTTTAATTTAAACATTATTAATCGCTTTGGGGATTCACTCCATCAGCAAAGTGTTAGCCAACAAAAAGTCGCTGAGTTGGTGGCTAAGCTAACCCCTGAAATGAATTTAAAATTAGCTGGGCAACAAGTACAGTTAAGCGTTGCAAACAAGCAAAGTAATGAATTAACTTTACCACTGCCGGCCATATCGCCAAAACAAGCTAAGCAAATTCAAGCCCAGTGGCAATTTCATCCTCATGCATTAAAACTAACCCCCCAGCAAGTTAAAAATACTGTTGAACTTATAAATAAAGCACCTGTGCAACAAATACTATTAAAGAACTCGCTGTCAGAGACATTCAATCATGCATTAAAAAGCCAAGCAGTTGAACCTAAGAAAACGTTGTTAGCACCATCGAGCAGCTCACATTCACCCATTAGCTCTTGGCTAAAAGACAGTTTTGCTGATTTAAAAACGCGTATTAGTGATGCAGTGCGCTATTTTGAAAAGCTTCCTGCTACCACTAAAGCGGCTGTTAACCAGTCAACCCATCAGCTGATTGAAAGCAAAAATACGATTAGCCAACTAGGTTTTAATGCTAATAAAATCAATATAGTAAAGTTTGCCGCTGCTCAACAAAGCACGCCAAAACTTGCTTCGTCTCAAGTGCTGCAAAAAGAAAGTAGGCCAGTTACAGCTAATACGCCACCACCTGCGGCTAAACAAACAGAGCCATTAACCGAAAGTCAGCCTGCAAAGCAAGTTAGTTTACCCGTGAGTTATAACAAGGCAGCACCTTTAATACAGTTACTGCAACGGTTAAAAGTCAGTTTAGAGCCGCTTGTTAGCGCACAAAATCAAGCGACTCAGTTGGCTACAAACCATAGCAAAGCGCAACTCCCTGTATTGAGCATAGACAATGCTATGCAAAAAGCACCTGCAGACAACAAGTCAATTAACAGTTCTGTTAATACTCTAAACTCTGACAAAGCAACATCTGAACAGCTTGCCCCAGTTAAAAGTAGCCTCGCTAATTCAGTACTGAAAAATATGAGTGAGCAAACTAAACAGCATAACTTCGTGACTCGAGCACCCAATGAGCAAACCGTAGGGTTACAAAAAGTTGTTCAACAGCAAACTCAATTACACGCCCCCTTCTTAGCAACAAAAGAGCCGAACTTGAGTCAGCCATTATTGCCGATAAGGCCAATCGAAGCCACGCTGATTGCTAAGCTATTACCGCTCCCGGAAAGTAAACCGTTAGCAAGTATGCCTCTGCCAGTGCAATTAACAGAGAAACTTGTAGCCCTGAGTGAGCAAAACACATCGCCTTCGGTAGATTTAAACAGGCTCGTTAATCAAGCATTTAATCGCATGATCTCGAGTCAAAACATGCACCCTACAACGATTGAACGAGAGCTTTTAAGTATCCTCAGGCCAACAGCACTGCCTAGTCAAACTCAGCAGGCAAGCTTCAGCCAAGGGTTAGAACAATTAGCAGTGGCTTCACTTGCCGCGCCAATTATTAATCAAGCACCAACCAACCTTAGTTTTAATAATCAAACTGGTCTTGATGCCTTACTGCAAGTGTTAGTGCCCAACTTTAAAGCCGTTAACGGCAATAAATTACTCGAGCAACTACAGCAGCCTGCGATGCAAGCCATGGCGGCTGAAGCCTCGCAACTGAAAAACACTCTAGCTCAGGTGCAAACAACGCCCATCAATCAGCAACAAGATAACAGTGCTTTCGCGCAGTTTTTCTTACCTATGAAGTTACCTCCTGAAACAGGGCAAACAGAAATCAGCTTAGGACAATATAAAAAGCCAAGTAAAAATAAACTCGAAGCTAAGAATGTCTGGTTTGTGCGATTGAATTTTGATTATGCACAGCTTGGCAAGTTACAAATTACCGCAGAGGTGATGGATAAAGCAGTTGATTGCCAATTGCTCGCTTCTTCACAAGAAGTGACAGCACTTGCTCATCCGCATTTAGAAACACTGCGTCATAAATTAGCAGGCCATGGTTTAAATGTAGGTGAGTTAAACTTGCAACAAGGGACATCAAACCACCAAGCTTTTTATAAATCCCATGCGATTATTAACATTAAGGTGTAATTTTTATGAGTGAACAAGCGGTGCATAAATCAGCAATTGGCTTACTCTACGAAGCGGGTAGCTCGCCACGAGTAACCAGTAAAGGCTTTGGTGAATTGGCTGAAGAAATCGTCAAACTTGCTGAGCAAAAAGGCATTTTGATACATCAAGATGCGGACTTAGCTCAAACCTTATCGCATCTTGAGTTAGGTGAAGAAATCCCGAAAGAGCTCTATTATGTTATTGCCGAATTAATTGCTTTTTCGTACGTATTACGTGGTAAGTTTCCACCGGGATGGCAAGACGACTTTCAAGGTAAGCTCAACATCAAAGCTTAGCTCAAATAAAAAAGCGCCTATTCGGCGCCTTTTTGTTTATGAAGTGACATGAGTAGCTCAGCTTCGGCTCTGGGTAATTCGCATTCACGAATTATTTCTTCTAAATCAGCGCCTAGCTCAACCATTTTAACCGCTCGCGAATAAATTTTCGCATTCGGATCATCATATTTTTGTGCATCTTGTAGCTGTTCAAGCTCTTTACTTTTTTCTTCAACAGCAACAACACGTTTGCCAATACTTAGCATGCCAGCTCGCATTTCAGCCACTTCGCTACGTAAAATACTCAATTGCTGTTGAGCTTCTTGTAACTGTTTTTGCTTAGCTTGAATCGCCGCCGCTTGCTTATTGTTATTGACAAAAATAAGCCCCAAACACACTAATACAAGTAAGATTGAGGCACCAAACAAAGAGTATAACAGCATATAATTTCCAAACGCTTATAGTGCGCTTAGCTCGTCCCACTCATCGTCATTTAATAACTTATTAAGATCAACCAAGATCAGTAACTCACCATCACGGTTAGATACACCTTGGATAAACTTAGCACTTTCTTCTGTGCCAATATTTGGCGCACTGTCAATTTCAGAGCTACGTAGGTAAACCACTTCAGCAACACTATCGACTAAAATACCAATCACTTGCTTTTCAGCTTCAATGATAACGATACGAGAGTTATCAGTGACCTCAGCACCCATTAAACCAAAACGTGCACGCGTGTCGATAACAGTAACAACATTACCACGTAAGTTAATAATACCTAACACATAAGAAGGCGCACCTGGCACAGGAGCAATTTCGGTATAGCGAAGTACTTCTTGTACTTGCATTACGTTAATGCCGTACGTTTCTTCTTCAAGTTTAAAGGTTACCCACTGTAACACTTCATCGTTGCTATCAGCGTTTTTATTTGCTGACAGTAGTCTTTCTTCACTCATGCTATTACTCCGTAAAAATAGTTACTGCTCACGGCTGTCTAAGCCCTGCTCTAGCAATTGATTTAAATTTTCAACGTCAATCAAGGCGCACATTTTCTCTTTGATAACACCTGCAAGCCAAGGCCGCTTACCTGATTTTGCTCGCCATTTTACATCTTCTTTACGAAGCGTAATATTATTTACGAGCTTTTCAGCCAATAATCCCCATTGACTGTCACCTAAGGTGATTAAATACTGATAATCTAATGATTGTTCTAATTTTTCATCATACTTTTCTGGCATAACCCAACGTGCAGTATCAACAACATTTAGTTTTTCTTCACGGTTTAGCATGACACCTTTAAACCATTTTGGTTTACCAAATAATTGGTTAACCTCTGCCAGCTGATGAATTCCCCCTAATGCTTTTAACGGTACAGCAAGGGTTAACCCTGCAACCTCAAAGAATAATGCCTGAAATTCACCATCAAAATAGTCTTCTTGACGATCAGACGAGGTTTTTGCAACCAGTTCAGCTTTAGGTTCTGCGACTATATCTTTGATATTAGCTTGGTTCTCGGTTTTCTCAAGCTCTTTAGTCGGTTCTGGGGGTGGTAAAACAGGTTCTGGAGTAGGCTGAACGTCTGTCAGCTTTTCTTCTGTCTTAGTTTCAGGCTCTTTAACCTGCTCCAGCAGCTTTGCGACTGGCTCAAGATTTTGGTCTGTAGGCTCATCTTCACACAACAAAGCGCCCAAATATTGGGTCATCACTTTTTCATTGGCAAATAAATGCTTACTCATCTTTAACCTTGTGCAACTAAGTAATCAAGCAGGGCGCGATAGGCAAAAACGCCACGCGAACGCGGGCAAAATTGAATCGGCACTTGCTGTGCTAAACTAGCATCTCTAAACTTTGTATCGACAGGAACCACGCCTGACCATACTTTATCTTTGTAATTATCCTGCAGAGTCTTGTAAGCTTCAAGTGATGCTTTAGTACGTTTATCGTACATTGTAGGAATAATTGTATATTGGTACTGTTTTGCTTGCGATGTTTGCATCAGCTCCATGGTGCGCATCATACGATCAAGCCCTTTTAAGGCCAAAAATTCTGTTTGTACTGGTACTAAAATTCGCTCACTAGCTGCAAGAGCATTGACCATCAAAACACCTAAAACAGGCGGGCAATCAATAATTGCATAGTCATAATGGTCGCTAATTTTGGCAAGCGCTTTTTTTAGTATTAAGCCCATGCCATTTTTATTGCCCATGCTTCTATCAAGCGTCGCGATTGCCATCGTCGCAGGTAAGATATCTAGGTTTTCAAGTGTTGATGGACATAGAGCCTGCAAAATTTCTTCACTGGCCATGCTGTTACCACGCGCGAAAATATCATACACGCTGACTTCTAAGTCTTCTGAATCTATACCAAAATAATAAGTCAATGATGCATGCGGATCGGTGTCAATAAGTAACACGCGTTTTCCTTGTAAAGCGAGAATACCAGCAAGGCTAACGGCTGTTGTTGTTTTCCCTACCCCACCTTTTTGATTCGCTACGGTCCAAACTTTCACATCACACCTTATTATTGTTCATTGCGCGTGGTAATCCTAATTCCACCATGTGGTAATTGAATCACTTTAATGCTGTTATCATCGCTTGGCAACTCAATTTCTGTCGTCTGTTGCGGTTGGTTTTGTGACTCTTGTTCAGTATTTTCTGGCTCTTTTGGCGGTAAACCATATTTAGACAATGCAACAACCACTTTGCGGTTTTCTGCGCGTCCTTGCTCAGTGTCATTACTTGCGAAAGGTGAATATTGCCCGTAACCTTCAATAGCCATACGCGCAGGGTTAATACCTAAACTCTCAAGCTCAACTAGGACAGATGTCGCCCTCGCTACAGATAGCTCCCAGTTAGAGCGAAACATCTCATTACGAATACCTTCGTTATCGGTATAACCACGCACACGAATGTAATTATCAACTGGTGCAATAATATCTTTCACTAAACTAACAACTTGTTTTGCACGCTGCTGTGCAACAGCACTGCCCGATGAAAACAACATACCAGAGCTTAATTCAATGATGAGCCAATCTTGATGAAGCTCTAAACTTGCTTCGCCATCACGAATTTCATCAATGAGCGCAGACTGTAATTTAGTAAGTAAGCTGTCGAGAGGCTTGCCGAGATGTTTTTTCTCAATATTGCTGGTTTCGCTTTGCCCATCGAGTAATTCAGGGCCTTGCTCATCTTTACGAATGCTCTCACCGTATAGAATATCGTTCTCAGGGCTGACTCTGTCAGTTAGTATGCCTGTGCCGTTAACCCCAGTGCCAACCTGTTGTTGCTGACGAGCAGACTTTTCAAACACCTGCTCTAGTGAATCTGAGAGAATTTGAAAATCTTCATTTTTACTAATTGCGATCGCATACATGACCACAAAAAAAGCAAACATGATGGTCATATAATCGGCATAAGAGACAAGCCAGCGTTCAGTATGTTGGTTTTTTGACGTGTTATGACGCAGACGACGGCGCATCATAATAAATTACTCGTCAACTAAGCTTGGGCGCTCTACACGGTACGCCTCAAGTTTTAGTTCAATATTTAGTGGGCTTTCACCTTGCGAAATAGCAATAATGCCTTCAGCAAGTAGTTCATGATACAGCATTTTTTGTTCCACTTGCTGCTTAAGTTTATTCGCCATTGGCAAGAATAATAAGTTCGCTAGGCCAACACCATAAATCGTGGCAATAAACGCTGTAGCAACACCGGCACCCAGTTTTTCAGGATCCGTTATAAATTGCATAGCCTGAATCAAACCGAGTACTGCACCTAAAATACCGATTGTAGGGCTATAACCGCCCATAGCTTCATAAACTCGGCTTACCTCGAGTAAGCGTTCGCGTTCAAGCATTAAATCAATTTCAAGCGTATCTCTAAGCTTTTGCTCATCAATCCCATCAACAAGTAGACTCAAGCCCTTTGCCGCATACGGGTCTGAGTGCGACAGCGCTTCCGACTCAAGGGCTAAGTAACCTTCTTGACGTGCTTTATGTGACCAACGCTTTACTTGCTCGATGGCTGCATCAATATCGTGATACGGCGGAAAAAACACCCAATGACTGATCTTAAGTGTTTTAGTAAAAACACTTGCTGGGGTCTGAAGCATGACAGCCCCAAGCGTACCACCAAGCACGATGATAAGCGCAGGACCATTAAACAGTGCAGAAACAACCCCGCCCTCTAATGCATAACCAAAGGCGATGGCACTTACTGCGACAATTAAGCCAAGGAAAGACAGTTTATCCACAACCAGTCTCACGCGTTAAACGATTCGCAACATCTGCGAGCGCTAAGCTTTCACTCGCCAAGCCGGCATTAGCAACAGCTTGTGGCATACCATACACCACACTGGTTTTTTCATCTTGCGCCCAAATAGTCGCACCGACTTGCTTAAGCATACGCGCACCATCACGGCCATCTGCGCCCATGCCCGTTAATACTACAGCTAGCACATCACCGCCGAAGGTTTTTGCAGCACTTGCAAAAGTCACATCAACACTCGGCTTGTAAGTAATACGCGGACTATCGTCTTCAAATACTCGCAGAGTGCGAGAACCACCACGCCCCTCTATTAGCATTTGTTGGCCACCTGGCGCTAAGTAAGCGGTGCCAGGCACTAAACGGTCACCATTTTGCGCTTCTTTAACATTGATTTTGCATAAGCCATTTAGCCTTGCAGCAAAAGCTGGCGTAAACGCAGCTGGCATATGCTGAATAAGCAAAATAGGATGTGGGAAATTAGCTGGCAGCTGAGTCAAAATTGTTTGCAGTGCCACAGGTCCACCGGTTGATGTACCGATAGCAACCAATTGATATTTCTTGCCCGAAGCGCGAATATTACTCGTACTCGATGACGATGCAGCCGGCGAACTTGCAGCAGCAGGACGGCTAAAACTGCGATCAGGCTGGACAATACCGCTACTGCTTGTAGCGCCACTACTTCTTAGTGTAGGAGTCGGAGTTGATCTCGAAATAGGTGCTGGGCGCGAGAAACGAGAAATGCGACGGCGACCAATTTCTTTTACTTTATTTTGTAAAAGCGCGATTGCATCTTCATTATTGCGTGCAATGTCTTCGAACTTTTTCGGTAAAAAATCAAGGGCCCCAGCATCCAATGCATCTAGGGTTGCTGTTGCGCCATCACGGGTGAGTGATGAGAACATTAAAATAGGAGTCGGTGTTGCTGCCATTATTTCTTTCACGGCACTAATGCCATCAAGAACCGGCATTTCAACATCCATAGTAATTACATCAGGTTTTAATTCACGGGCTTTATCGACCGCTTCACGACCGTTTACGGCAAAACCAATTACTTGAATATTGCTGTCTTGCTCTAAAATTTCGCTGACTCTGCGGCGAAAAAAGCTTGAATCATCAACAACTAATACTTTGACTGCCATTGGCACTCTCTTGTTTTATATCACTTAAAGTGCAGTTAAACGCTGCACTTTATTATTTATTATTAGCCAACGTAGTGTTTAAGCATGCTAGGTACGTCGAGGATCAATGCAATCCCACCATCAGAAGTAATTGTCGCACCAGCCATGCCTGGCGTACCTTGCAATAAGGCATCTAAAGGTTTGATAACAACTTCTTCCTGGCCAATTAACGAGTCAACCACAAAGCCCACTTGTTTAGTACCGATTTGCACAATAACTACGTGACCTTCAGCTTTACGCTCTTGGCGGTTGGCACCTTTTACTAACCAATGTTGTAAATAGAAAAGCGGGATCGCTTTTTCACGCACAATTATTGTCAGTTGACCATCAACGACATTAGTTTTAGTTAAATCAAGATGGAAAATTTCACTCACACCAGCAAGTGGTAAAGCAAATGTTTGCTCGCCAACAATAACCATAAGAGTCGGTAAAATAGCCAGTGTTAATGGCACCTTGATTTCTAATACAGTACCTACACCAAGCTCTGACTGAATATTGACAGAGCCATTTAGCTGGGTGATTTTTGTTTTTACTACATCCATGCCGACGCCGCGGCCTGAAATATCAGATATCTCTTCTTTGGTTGAGAAACCCGGAGCAAAAATTAAGTTGTAAGCTTCGGTATCCGACAAGCGGCTTGCTTGGTCGTGATCAATCACACCTTTGCTGATAGCAATTTTTTTCAACTTCTCAGCATCCATACCTGCACCATCATCACGAATGGTCAATAAGATATGATCGCCTTCTTGCGAAGCAGAAAGAGTGACTGTACCGGTACGTGGTTTACCCGCGGCTTCACGCACATCTGGCATTTCAATACCATGGTCAACCGAGTTACGAACTAAATGCACGAGCGGATCGGCAAGCGCTTCTACTAAGTTTTTATCTAAATCGGTTTCTTCACCAACCAGCTGCAGGTTAATGTCTTTTTTCAAGCTGCGAGCTAAGTCACGCACAACGCGTGGGAAGCGGCCAAATACTTTCTTAATTGGCTGCATGCGGGTTTTCATCACCGCACCTTGCAGGTCTGCAGTTACCACATCTAAATTAGAGATGGCTTTACCCATTGATTCGCTGTTACTGTTATTTGCAAGGCTAACCAAACGGTTGCGTACTAATACCAGCTCACCCACCATGTTCATGATTTCGTCCAAGCGCTTGGTATCAACACGAACCGTTGTTTCAGCTTGTGGTGGTGGCGCTTTTTTCGGTGCAGCAGAAGCAGCTGGTGCTTTTGCAGGAGCTGGAGCCGGTTTAGGTGCAGCTGCGGCAGGCTTAGGAGTAGGTGCCGGTTTTGATGCTGCAGGCTGTGCCGGTTTTGCAGGTTCAGCCTTAGGTGGTTCAGGCGCTTTTTCTGGCGCAGCCGTTTCTAAAGACTGTGGAGCTGTACCTTTACCATGTAATTCATCAAGCAACGCCTCAAACTCGTCATCGCTAATTTCATCGTCTGAGTCACTGCTTGTAGTATCTACTGCTGGTGCTTGAGGAGTTGGTTGTGCAGGTTTTACTGTTTCAGGTTTGGCTATATTTTCTTGTTTTACTTCACCAAAATTACCAACACCATGTAATTCGTCTAATAAACTGTCGAATTCATCATCGGTGATATCATCACTATCACTGCTAATAGCTTCAGGAGCAGCCGCTGCTGGCCCTTGACCTTTACCATGTAATTCATCGAGGAGGCTTTCAAACTCATCTTCAGTAATTTCATCAATATTCTGTGGTTCTGCCTTACTATCAGCAAGACCGCCGCCATCAAACAACATATCAAACGCAAATGGATCATCTTCATCAATATTGTCTGCTGCCGTGTTAGCTGTTACTTCAGGTGCATCAACAACAGCCTCTTCAACAGCAGGTTCTTCAGGTGCAACTGCTACATCGTCTGCTACTGATACATCTTCACCTGCAAGCTCTTCCGCTGTAGGTGGTTGGCTTAATTTATGAAGAACGTCTAGAAGCGCAGGATCTGCAGGCTCTGGTTGCTCACGATTTTGAATCGTTGCGAACATTTCGTTGATGGTATCCAGAGCTTGTAAAATAACATCCATAAGCTCAGGAGTGACACTGCGAACACCTTGGCGTAATAAATCGAAAACATTCTCTGCACCGTGACACGCATCAACAAGTTCAGTCATGCTTAAAAAGCCTGCACCGCCTTTGACAGTGTGGAAGCCTCTAAAAATGGCGTTTAAGAGATCTTTGTCTTCGGGATTGTTCTCAAGCTCAACTAATTGCTCTGACAAAAGCTCTAAGATTTCTCCTGCCTCAACAAGGAAATCCTGTAAAATATCTTCATCGACTTCAAAGCTCATGCAGCTACTCTCCTCTTAGAAGCCCAGACTTGATAATAGATCATCGACTTCATCTTGTCCTGAGACAACATCATCACGAGAGTCTTTATCAATAATCGGCCCTTCAGGACCTGCTAGTGTATCACTTGTCGCAGGTGCTTTTTCTATGGCCTGTTTTTCTTGTTGTTGATGACCATCTTCTTGACTGCCAAACACAGTTAAGAGATTAATTAAACTGTCTTCTACTTCTCGCACTAACTCAATGACGCGACGGATTACTTGCCCCGTCAAATCTTGATAGTCCTGTGCCATCAGCACATTGGTCATCAAGCCCTGTAGCTCATCGGTTTTAGTATGCGAGTTATTCATAAAATTATCTAAGCTATGACATAGCTTTTTAAACTCACCGAGCTCTATTTCTCGGCTCATTAAACGATCCCACGTTGGTTTAATCGTCGCTATTTCATCTGCAAGTTGTTGCGCTATAGGTAAACTAGCTTCAACTGCATCCATGGTTTTGTTAGCGGCGCTTTCTGTCATTTCCATAACATAATTTAAGCGCTGCTTAGCGTCTGGGATCGCATCGGTAGTTAAATCTGAAAGACGAGTATCTAGATCAAAGTTTTTTAGCGCTTCATGTAATTGTCGCGTCAGTTTACCGATTTCAGCAAACAGCTCTGATTGTTCTTTTGATGCTGTTTCAAGTATCAGCTGATCAGCTTTTTCTTGTTCACCATTTTCAAGAAACTCAACAAGTTGACGAGCTTGCTCTAAACTTATTTGAGGCGCAGCTAGTGCTGACATAAGCCTCTCCCCTTAGATTAACCTAAACGTTCAAACACTTTTTCCAATTTGGTTTTAAGTGTCGCAGCAGTGAATGGTTTAACGATATAGCCATTAACACCCGCTTGAGCAGCAGCAACAATTTGTTCTTTTTTCGCTTCAGCTGTCACCATTAATACAGGAATATGCTTAAGGCTATCATCAGCACGAATTGCTCTTAACAAATCAATGCCTTGCATACCTGGCATGTTCCAATCTGTTACAACAAAATCAAATTCTTGATTTTGTAGCATTGGCAATGCTGTTGACCCATCGTCAGCTTCCTGCACATTGGTAAAACCTAAATCCCTTAATAGATTTTTAATGATACGTCTCATTGTAGAAAAATCATCAACAACAAGAATTTTCATGTTTTTATCCAAAACATCCTCCGGTGAGGTTTGAACCTATATTTACTTACTACTAATTAATCCAGTCATTGATTTTTGCTTTGAGCTTAATCATCGCCTGACCATGTATCTGACTCACACGCGATTCACTAACATCGAGTATGTGTCCTATTTCTTTTAAGTTCATTTCGTCGTTGTAGTACAAAGACAAAACAAGTGCATCTCTTTCTGGTAACGATTGGATAGCCGTTAATAGAGACTGGTTAAACCGCTCATTTTTAACGTTATTAAACGGTTTGTCTAGTCCTAAATCCTGACCTACAGGTGTAATGACGTCTTCATCAACGCCTAAGTCCTCTATACCTAATACTTTACTAGAATTTACATCATGTAGAATATGATGGTACTCATCGAGCGTTATATCAAGTTTTTCAGCGACTTCTGTATCTTTAGGTTCACGATTTAGCGTGCTTTCTAATTCGGAAATGGTTTCAGCCACAAGGCGAGCATTTCGGTGAACTGAGCGTGGTGCCCAGTCACCTCTACGAATTTCGTCTAACATCGCACCACGAATACGAATTCCAGCGAAAGTTTCGAAACTAGCCCCTTTGCTAGCATCAAAGTTTTTTGATGCTTCAATTAGGCCTATCATGCCTGATTGAATTAAATCATCGAGTTGGACACTGGCAGGTAAACGAGCAATTAGATGGCACGCCACTTTTTTAACTAAAGAGGCATGTTTTTCAACAATCGCATTTAAGTTTTGTGCTGATTGATATCCCATCGCTTTATTCACCGATGTTGTCATAGTTAGCCGTTTACTAGTTTTTCAATGAAAAATTCTAAATGGCCAGAAGGTTGATTAGGGATCGGCCACTTAACTGCTTTTGTTGCTAATGTTTTAAACGCCACCGCAGCTGGTGAGTTTGGAAATAATTCAACAATCACCTTTTGACGTCGCGTAGATTTACGCATGTTCTCGTCATAAGGAACGGTAGCTACCAACTCCATTGAAACGTCTAAAAAGCGATCCGTTACTTTTGAAAGTTTAGCAAATAATTCTTGCCCTTCACGCAAACTGCGCACCATATTAGCAACAATTTTAAATTTATATACGCCATGCTCACGGCTAAGCACTTTAATAAGCGCATAAGCATCGGTAATTGAGGTAGGTTCATCACATACAACCACAACAACATCTTGGGCTGCACGAGAAAAGCTTAATACCATGTCAGAAATACCTGCGGCGGTATCGACAATTAAAATATCAAACTCGGTGTTTAACTCGCTAAAAGCGCGAATAAGACCTGCATGCTCAGATGGTGTTAATTCCACCATGCTTTGCGAACCAGACGTCGCTGGTACAATTTTTATACCTGCAGGACCTTCAACGAGAATTTCGTCAAGCTCACACTCGCCTGACAAAACATGAGATAAGTTACGTTCAACACGAAGGCCAAGCATCACGTCACAGTTTGCCAAACCTAAATCGGCATCTAGTACTAATACACGATTTCCTTGCTGCCCTAATGCGATTGCGGTGTTGAGTGAAACATTGGTTTTACCCACACCACCTTTACCGCCAGTCACAGCGATAACTTTAACGCCACTATTATTATTTTGATTCATTTTGCGCAGGCCGCTTGCTTGATCTAATACTGTGTTAATCATACATCCCTACTGTGTTCGACGCTACTGCTTGACGTCGTGAATGTTGTGCTTTTGCTCGTTTTAAATACAATTGTTCAGCTTTTTTCACTAGTTTTTCAGCATTCGCTACGCGAATATCTTCAGGAACACGCTGACCGTTAGTAAGATACCCTATTGGCAGGCGATTTTGAATCGCTATACTAATAATCTCACCTAAACTTAAAGATTCATCCAATTTAGTGAAGATACAGCCACTTAGATGAACCTTTTTAAAGTGTCTTACGGTTTCTTGCAACACATTTATCTGTGCTGTCGCACTTAATACTAAATAACTACGAATATCAACACGCTGATTACGCATTAGGGTGTTTAATTGCTCAGTTAAACGTAAATCACGTTGGCTCATACCCGCTGTATCTATTAATACTAGACGCTTATTACGTAAATGGTATAGCACTTCAGCTAATTCATTCGCATCTTTTACCTGCTTAACACCACAGCCAATAATACGACCATAAGTAGCCAATTGTTCGTAGGCACCAATTCTATATGTATCAGTGGTGATCAACGCCACTTTATCAGCACCATATTTTTGTGCACCCAGTGCAGCTAATTTCGCAACAGTCGTTGTTTTACCAACACCCGTTGGGCCCACTAATGCGAATACACCACCTTGACGTAGGATTTCGTTATTCGTTGTATGCATTTGGTTTTCAACCATTTGCAGTAATGCTTGCCACGCTTGTTGACGTGATACATCGTCAGGAATGAAACAGGCCATTTGCTCAGCAACATCACGTTCAATGCCCATACCCGCTAAGCGGTCAATCATACATGCACGAGTCGGATCGCGGCGAGCCATATCTTGTTGCATTAAGCCAGATACTTGGTGTTCAAGTAATTGACGAATCGCATTCATTTCTTCACGCATGGTCGTCATTTCTGATTGATTCGCAGGTGCTGAGTTTTTGTGCTCGGCTGGTGAATCTAAATCATCAAAACCAGAATCTAAGTCGTCATCAAAACCTAAGCTATGTGCTTGAGTTTGTACACGAGGTGCTGCTTGCTGTTGATAACGAGGAGCTTGCTTGTATTGTGGCTGTTGCTGCTCAAAGCTTGGCTCTTTTGCTTGATAGTGTTCACTCGTATCAATACCAGATTGACTAAACATTGACGCAAGCTCTGGCGAACGAGGGCGTGGGGCTTGACGCTCAAGTAACGCTTGAAGGCTATCAGCAACTTTCGCTTGCGGCTCAGGTTTAGCACGCATTGGCTCAGGTTTAACAAAGTTATGCTGTGGAGCAGGTGCTGATTGTGCCACTGCTGGTTTAGCTTCGGCTTTCGGGGCTGCTTTGTCGTAATCAACAGCTGCAACGATTTCAACGCCGTTAGCAAGCTTTTTGTTCGACATAATAACCGCATCAACACCTAACTCATCTTTCACTTCTTTCAGTGCAGTGCGCATATCTTTAGCAAAAAAACGTTTAATTTTCATGGTTCAACCCCTTTACTATCCTATTGTTGGCCTACTGAGCTGACAATCTTAATCTGTCTTTCGTCTGGTACCTCTTGGTAAGACATCACCCTTAAACCTGGGATGGTGTACTTAACGAAGCGAGATAGCACAGTCCGTAACATTCCTGACGTTAACAGTATCGAAGGTTCGCCGGCCATTTCTTGGTTTTGGTGCGCTTCATTCAATGATTGTTGAAGTCGCTCTGCAAGGCCTGGCTCTATTCCGGCACCTTCGTCACCTGCATTCTGAAGTGACTGATGCAACATCTGTTCCAACTCAGGCGCCAAGGTTATGACAGGGATCTCAGAAGACATACCAACAGCGTCTTGAACAATCAGTCTGCGTAGTGAAATTCGCACTGCAGCCGTTAGTACATCTGGGTCTTGGCTACGTGGGCCATACTCAACAAGAGTTTGAACAATCGAGCGCATATCGCGAATTGCCACCCCTTCATTGAGTAAGTTTTGTAGCACTTTTACGATAGTAGTGAGTGGTAATACATCAGGAACTAGCCCTTCAACAAGACGAGGATGACTCTTCGCTAACATATCTAATAAGTTTTGCACTTCTTCATGACCAAGCAGTAAAGCTGCGCTATTAGTAAGTAACTGACTAATATGAGTTGCAACCACAGTTGCTGAATCAACGACTGTGTAGCCAAGTGATTGTGCTTCATCTTTTTGATCTGGTTTGATCCAAACCGCATCTAGACCAAATGCAGGGTCTTTTGTGGCAACCCCTTTGATTGGACCAAATACTTGGCCTGGATTAATCGCTAACTCATCACCATGCTTAAGCTCACCCTCACCGCTTGAAACACCCATCATAGTGATTCTGTAAGCGTTAGGGTCCAGTTCTAAGTTATCGCGAATATGCACAGGAGGTACCAAGAAACCAAGCTCCTGAGACAGTTTCTTACGCACACCTTTGATACGATTTAATAGTTCACCACCTTGAGATTGATCAACCAGTGGAATTAAGCGATAACCCACTTCTAAACCAATAACGTCAACCTGTTGAACATCATCCCAACCCAGTTCTTTTTGCTCTTGTTTATTAGCAACACCTGTTCCTGGCGCACCACCATTTGCTTCTTGCTCTGCTTTTTCAGCTTCTGCTTTGGCTTTTTGTTGTTGGGTGAAGTAAGCAAGGTAACCCAGTAATCCACCTAGGCTTAAAAATGCAATATGCGGCATACCTGGCACAAGACCCATGATGATCAAAATACCAGATGCGATATACAAAGACTTTTCGTTACCTAGCTGTGTCTTAACTTGGTCGCCCATATTGTGCGATTCATTTTGACGGGTAACAACGATTGCAGTACCGATAGACAGTAACAGTGAAGGCAGTTGTGCAACTAGACCATCACCAATGGTTAGTAAGGTGTACACTTCCATCGCACGGCTGAACGATAAATCATGTTGGATCATACCAACAAATAAACCACCAACGATATTAATCACTAGAATAACGATACCCGCTATTGCATCGCCTTTTACGAACTTACTCGCACCATCCATTGAACCATAGAAATCGGCTTCGCGGGTAACCTCTTCACGGCGTTCACGGGCTTGCTCTGCACTGATAAAACCAGCGTTTAAATCAGCATCAATCGCCATTTGTTTACCCGGCATTGCATCAAGAGTAAAGCGAGCTGATACTTCAGAAATACGACCTGCACCTTTGGTGATAACCACAAAGTTAATAATGATTAAAATCAGGAAGACCACTAAACCAACTGCATAGTTACCGCCGATAACCACCGAACCAAAGGCCTCGATAACTTTACCGGCTGCATCACCGCCGTTATGACCTTCGAGTAATACTACACGGGTACTGGCGACATTCAGCGCTAAGCGCATGATGGTTGCAATCAGTAGAACCGCAGGGAACATACCAAATTCAAGGGGTTTCATGGTGTAAACTGTAACCAGTAACACCACCAGTGCTAACGCGATATTAAACGAAAATAGAATATCTAAAAGAAATGGCGGCAGGGGTAAAATCACCATACCCAGCGCAGCAAGTACCATTAACGGCGTGCCTATACCCTTCGCATATTCTTTTTTATCTCTGTTAAGTTGTTGTAATACCGCTTTAAATTCCATAATTCAACAATTTCAAAAAATTGACACTACACGGAATTTGCAATAACTATTCCAAGTTATAAATTTACTGTTTAGTATTTGTAGGCATCGGGTATTGGGAGCTTTTTATTGAGTGGTACAGGACGTTTACCGCGCCCTTTTTGGAAGCGTTTTAACTGGAAGACATAAGCTAACACTTGTGCAACGGCAGTGAATAGCTGATCAGGTATTTGATGACCAACATCGGTGGTGTGATACAGCGCACGAGTAAGCATGGGTGATTCAACAATTGGCACGTCATTCCCCTTGCCCACTTTACGAATTTGCATAGCAAGCTCGTCCACGCCTTTGGCAAGAACAATAGGCGCACCCGCTTTAGCTGTATCGTATTTTAGTGCTACAGAATAATGGGTCGGGTTAGTTACGATCACATCTGCATCAGGCACGTCTTGCATCATACGCCTTTGCGACATTTCACGCTGAGTACGGCGAATACGCGCTTTTATTTGCGGATCACCCTCAGAGTTTTTAAATTCGTCTTTTACCTCTTGTAAGGTCATTTTTAACTGTTTATGGTGTTTGTGACTTTGATAAGGAGAATCTATTGCAGCAATAATGATTAACGTACAAGTTAACCCCAAGAACATCCAAGATAGTATTTCGAGTGCATGGATAAAATTTCCGGGCGCGCTTTCAATGCTTAGGTGCAGTATTTCATCAAAGAAAGTATTAATTAAGAACACAGCAAAGCCTGCAACCACTACAAATTTTAAAATAGACTTAACTAGCTCTACTCCTGCTTGAGGGCCAAGCATACGCTTAATACCTTTAGCTGGCGACATCTTACTTGCTTTTGGTGCTGCCGCTTGCCAACTAAAGTTATAACCCCCCAGTAAAGTATTCCCAACAAAAGCGGCTATGACGATGATCAACACAAACATTGCCATAGGGAATAACAATGCATCCGCAACAATTCCCCACACTGAAAACATCTTAGTGGTGTCGTAGGTTTCATTACGGTTAAGGCTTAATAAACGTCCCATTATATTATAAAGACCTTTACCAATTTCAGGGCCATACAATAAGAGTGATACTGCAGAAAAAATAAGCACAAACATGGTACCTAGCTCTTTTGAGCGGGCAACCTGACCTTTCTTCTTGGCATCATCAATTTTTTTCTGCGTGGGTTCTTCGGTTTTTTCTTGACCAGAATCTTCAGCCATGGCGCGCTCCTAAGGTGTACAACCAACAAGGCTGCACATTAACTCAACCATTTTTAACCACTGAAACTCAAATTGAGTCATAAAGTTGCCTAATGTTGCCCAAATAATCACAAGACCAGCTACTAAGGTAAACGGAAAGCCAATTGAGAAAATATTTAACTGCGGTGCCGCTCGGGTCATTACACCAAACGACATGTTAATAACAAGCATGGCTGTCAGTGGAGCTAAAGCAAGCACCAAGGCTGTGGTGAACATCCAACCACCCCAAGTAACGATATCCCAGTAATGATCAACCGCCCACCAATTGCCATCTATTGGTAGCACTTCAAAGCTATGAATGACCATTTGAATCATCATTAAGTGGCCATTGAACACAAAGAAAAGCAAGGTCGCCAAGATTAGATAAAATTGTCCCACAGCGGGTACACTCAGACCATTCGATGGATCAACTACGGACGCAAAACCAAGACCTGTTTGCATCGCGAGTATTTGCCCAGCAAGAACAAAAGTATTTAGCAATAAAACAGATGCAAACCCAATCGCCACACCAATAAGCATTTGCTGAATGACCACAAGAATCATCTCAAACGAAAAAAGATTGTTGAAAGTCGCAGGGGGCAGCATAGGCACAGCAACAAAGGTTACAACTACAGCTAAACCAAGCTTAATTCGGCTTGGTACATTCTTCGCACCAAGGCCTGCCATAATCATTATCATTGAGCTAATACGCACTAATGGCAGCAAAAAGTCGCTGAGCCATTGAATAATGACCGCAAATGGAAATTCCATTTAACCTGCTATCTCCGGTATAGACATCACTAAACGGGTAAAATAGTCCATAAGCTCTTGCGTGAACCAGTGACCACCTATAATAAGTGCGCTTATGGTAATTAGCAAACGAGGTAAAAAGCTTAAGGTTTGCTCATTGATTGATGTTGCCGCTTGGAAAACTGCCACGACTAGACCGACTAATAAGCCAGGTACTACGATTGCAGACACTAACTTTATAACTAAAAATAGCGCGTCACTGAGTATATCGACAAAAATTTCGGGTTCCATTTTGTCTCTCCTACCTAATTATGTGCCTTGAATTGCATTGTTACACCCCGAGCCCAAAGCTCTTCGCCAGCGTGCCCATCACAAGGCTCCAGCCATCCACCAACACAAACAGCATGATCTTAAACGGCAAAGATACAATCATCGGCGAAAGCATCATCATACCCATGGCCATTAATACGGAGGCCACCACTAAATCAACTATCAAAAATGGGATAAAGAACATAAAACCAATGATAAAGGCCGTTTGCAATTCGCTGGTAACAAACGCTGGGATCAATACAATCAGCGGCGTGTCTTCTGGCGAATCTAATTGCTCATAACCAGCTATTTTCGCAAAGGTCTCTAAATCTTTTATACGAACTTGCGAGAGCATAAACGCTTTCATTGGCTCTTTGGCAAGTTCTAATGCTTGCACTGAGGTAACTTGTTCATTCAAGTACGGCTCAATAGCGCGCTCATTCACTTGCTGATAAATTGGCGCCATAATAAAAATACTTAAAAACAGCGACATGCCTAACAAAATTTGGTTCGAAGGCGTTTGTTGTAAGCCTATTGCTTGGCGTAGTATCGCCAGAACCACAATAATCCGTGTAAATGAGGTCATCATAATGACCGCCGCTGGAATAAAGCTCAGCGCCGTCATGATCGCTAACACTTGTAGCGTCACTGAGTAATCTTGAGAGCCATCAGGGTTGGTGGTAATGGTCAGTGCTTCTATGCCTTCAGCGTTAACCGACGGCAAAAACAACACACTTGCTAAAATAAGTATCCACTTGATCATAGCGTTAATTCTTTTTATTTGAAGGTGATTGTGGGTTCAGTAACTTTCCAAATTTCTTGGCAAGTTCTGGCAGTTCTTTTTCTTGTAATGGTGTTTCTAGTTTATGCAGGTAGTTAATACTGTGCGGAGTCACACCAATTAAGTGCTGAGCGTTATCAATTTCAATGACCATCAAACGCTCACGAGAACCTAAAGGCAAACTGCGCACTACTTTAAATTCATCACTATTAGCAAGATTTGGATTTAGTTTTTTAACCAAAAAAGCCAAAGCAATAATAACCACCAGCACTAAAAGCAAAGACATCACCATAGACAGTAAATCTGCCGTCGGTGATGCCGTTGGAAATGCAGTGCTCGACGCACTTGTTAAAGCAACTAAAGCATTCATCGTAACTTTTTAATACGTTCAACTTGGCTAATGACATCAGTTAAACGAATACCGAACTTATCGTTTACAACGACCACCTCACCATGGGCAATCAGCGTGCCGTTAACCAATACATCAAGCGGCTCACCAGCGACTCGGTCTAGTTCTACCACCGAACCTTGGTTAAGCTGTAATAAGTTACGAATGTTGATTTTTGAACGGCCCACTTCCATAGAAATAGTAACCGGAATGTCCAAGATGGTATCAAGTTTTCGTTTTTCGTCGCCCGATAGCTCATGTCTTTCATCTTTTAATTCATCAAGCTCTGCCACAGCAGCATCGCCTGAGCCACCCTCAGCCTCTTCAGCTTCGGCTAGTGCCGCGGCCCATTCGTCCATTGTATCTTGATCATCACTCATTATGTTTAACCTTATAAATCGACTACCAGTCTAAATCTACACCTTCAGATAGATGTAGATCTTCTTCTAGTTCTGCTAATTCTGCATCTGAATCCAGTTTTTTGCCACCTTTAGTGAACACATGTAGTTCTGACTTAACTGATTCAGGGCGTTTAATTTTTTCGCTAATTTGTAGTGCCACATTGTCACGTGAGCGGCCCATTTTCGCTCTAAAGGTCGGCAGTTCTTCTACAAATACGGTGATATGCTCTGGCATTTCAACTGGGATAATATCGCCAGCTTTAAGCTCCATGATCTGTTGTAGCGTTAAATCAACCTCAAGCAATTGAGTCGATAGGTCGACTTCTACATCCATGATCTCATCACGTAATGCTTTACTCCAACGTAAGTCGGTGTCTTCGGTGTCTGATTGCACACCGGCATCGAGCAATTCGCGAATAGGCTCAAGCATTGAATATGGTAATGCGATATGGAAATCACCACCACCACCATCTAGCTCAATATGGAAGGAGCTAATAACAACCACTTCAGTTGGACTTACGATGTTCGCCATTGCTGGGTTAACTTCTGAGTCAAGGTACTCAAAAGATACATCCATTACCGGCGCCCATGCTTCTTTATAATCTTCGAAGATAATTTTAAGTAGCATTTGAACAATACGCCGTTCTGTTGGCGTAAATTCACGGCCTTCAATTTTTGCATGATAGCGGCCATCACCACCAAAAAAGTTATCCACTAAAATGAATACTAATCGGGCTTCCATGGTAATTAGGCCGGTGCCCTTCAACGGACGAAAACGTACCATGTTCAAACTAGTTGGCACGAATAAGGTATGGATATATTCGCCAAATTTAATCATTTGCACGCCGTTGATTGACACCTCAGCGGTGCGGCGCATCATGTTAAATAGGCTAATTCGCATATGACGGGCAAAACGTTCATTCACGATCTCCAAGGTCGGCATACGACCCCGAACAATACGATCTTGTGATGAGAAGTCATACTGTAAGGTATTACTGTCTAAGTCATCACCTTCGTGAATATCTTCCTCTTCGACTTCATCAACGCCATGTAAGAGCGCATCAATTTCGTCTTGAGATAATAAATCGCTCACGCTGACCCCTTATTGCATCACAAAGCCGGTAAATAATACCCGCTCTATCACTTTGCTACCTTCAACATCACTTAATGCTGATTGTACTTTTTCAAGTGCAGCAACACGTACTGACTCTTTACCTTCACTGGTACCTAATTCATCTGCGGTCGTTGTTGAAAGAACGCCAAGTAAGGTACTTTCGATAAGTGGAATATGCTTTTTGGCAGTTTCTTCGTTCACTTCACCGCGAACAAGTAGCTGAACTTTTATTTGTACAATACGGTCGCGACTCGCACCGGGTACATTAAATACAAATGGGCGTGGCATTGCGACATAGAGAGCCGAACCAATCTGTGCGGAGCTAGATGGTGCAGCAGCCTCAGTCACTGTGGTTTCATCTGCTAGGCTCTCTTCAGGGGCATCATCACCCATAAATAAAAAGTAACCTGCGGCGGCGCCAACAATCAACACTACAGCTGCAATAATGATAATCAGCTTCTTTTTGCCTTTACCCGTATCTTCTATTTCTAAATTTGCTTCTTCGGCCATTGTCACTTCCCTCAAAGTTACAGCAAGCTGTTTATCACGCTGTAACTATTTTATTTCTTATAATAGCAGGACTTATGCATAGTAATCTATTGATGATGAAGATTGTTGTCGAGAAGTTTCTGCGCTTTGCGCTGTTACTTCTGGTTGTTGCTCCTCAGCTTGTTGATTTCCTGCAAGCTGCCCTTGCCCAGACTGCTCTTGTTGTTGCTCAGGGTTACCTTGCTGAATACTACTTTCACCAAGTTCAATACCTTGCTGCGCAAGCATTTCTCGCAAACGTGGCATTGATTGCTCTAAAGCTTCTTTAGCCTGCTGATTTTGAACAACAAAATTAATTTGCGCTTGTTCAGCATCGCTACGTATACGAATTTGCATACTGCCCATTTCTGGTGGGTCTAAGCGAATTTCCGCTTCTTTGTTATTTATATTTAGTAACGCACTAACTCGCTCTTGAAGCATCTTTGCGGCGTCACTCTTTATAATACTGATCGCTTGCATTACACCAGGGTCAATGCTCACCGATTTAGAGTGAGCCTGAGTTTGTGTCGTTGCTTGAGTCTGCATTGTTTGTGCGTCTAGTGCTTGCTCATATTGCTGATGAGCCACCTCATAGGCACCCGGTTGTGTTGCTGCATTGGCTTGAGTCGTTAACTGAGTAAATAACTGAGCTACACGCGAAGGCACAGCTTCTTGTGTACGTTCGGTATTAATTTTTGTATCAAGCTCTAAAGTTACTTCTTCACTAGTTGCAGCCTTTGTAACATCGGCTGTAACCTGCGCAGTATTGTTTTGTTTTGTATTATTATTTTCAGCATTGACTGTGGCGGCGGTTATCGGCATCGCTGTGTTGACTATTGCAGGAGCATTAATAGCCTCTTTGAGCACAGTTTGTGCCGCAGAAAGTTTTTCGTACTGAGCAGTACCCGGCGTTAACGTTTGCAGTTGAGTATTCACTTTATTTAACAGTGCTTGCTGCTCATCTTTCGTCAGTGCAGTGATTTGCTTTTCGATGCTAGTCGGCAGTTTAGTATCAAGCGCTTTATTATCAGCTAATTTAGCATCTTGTTTTGTCAGGCTTTCATCAGCAATGTCTTGCTCTACAGCAAATTGTGATACAGGGCTCTGTGCAGTTTGTGTTGTAGGCTTACTACTCATCACATCAGTCAATAGCGACTTGATTGTTGCCAGCTCATCAGCGCCAAGCTTATTGTCAACTTTTAGTTGATTGATTTGTTGCTCAAGTTGCTTTTGTTGATCAGTGCTGAGCGACAAACCTTTAGCGAACTCACTTACAGCCTGCCCGTCGCCACTTTGTAGTTTGGCAAGCAGATTAACGATTGACTTATCAGTTACTGGTTTATCTGATGCTTTTGCCGCGCTTGCTTCAACGCTCTTCGGAGCTACCTGCTCAGTAGCTAGGTTTACTGCTGGCTTATCAACGTTGCCATGCGCTTGCTTTGTCGTCACTTCAGCCGCTTTTGCATCAGTTTGAACGCTATTATTTGCATCGCTAAGCATCTTGCTTAAAACAGCTTTGCTTTTATCATTCGCGCTGAGTTCATTTCCATCAGCTGTTTTTACAGCGTCTAAATCAACAGTGGTTTCTTTACTGTCAGTTGCTTGTATTGCACTGGCAAAGTTAGCTACCTGAGGTTTTGTATCCGGTGTATTAACAGCTGAAACACCCTGCTTTTCTTTGTCTGTTAATGGGCCATCAACAATAGGGGTCACGCTATCTTTTGGCGGTAAATCACCAATCGCTTTTAGTTGGCTATCTACCGCTGTCGCAACTTTAGACTTATGTAATAAACTTGCGATTGAGTTGTCATCTTCTGCTGCGACTTTTGAATCATCGGTTTGCGCAACGTCTGTCATAGGTGAAGGTATTACAGGTGTAATGGTATCGATTGGGGTTGGTTTTTTATCAACAACTACCGGGCTAAAGTCATTATTTTCAATCAATTTATTAACACGTGTACTCATAGCTTGAGCCGCATTAATTTGCGAAAGCAGTGAGTTATCTTCACCTTCTACAAGTGCAAGCTCATCGCTTTGCTCTTTAGTTACAGCTTCATTACGAACATCTGGATTTATTTTAGGCTGCTGATCTGTAGTTGTGGGAGTAGTTGCAGCTTTAGCATCAGTCGCTGTATTCTCATCACCTGGTTTTGCATCTGATTTAGGTTCTTCAGAAGTACTGATAGCTTTAGGTTCATCAACTGAGTCAGCATCTGCATCACTTTTTGCTTGCGCGTTTGCCGCTTCACTTGCTTCTGTCAGTGAAGTTAAAAAACTTAAGCCCGATGCTTTGTTGTTAGACTCTGAGTCTTTGCCTGAAAAACCAGTACCTTGCTCAGTTTTAACCTGCAAATTGATATCACTGATCGCCATAATTCACCTAAACCTAGTCATCTAAAGTAATGAGGCAATTTGCCGCCGCAAGTGCCAAAATTAATGCTACTGGTTAGGTAAATGCAATTAACATGCCTAAAAAAGAAGTATTTTAAAGAAGTGCATTTTTAAGTTGACGCTGATAAAACTGATTTGCAGCAAATTCATCCAGCATTTTTTGTTCTGCTTTTGCCACTTGCATCGCTTGTTTTTCAGCTTGCTTTTCGATTAACTTCGCTACTGCTTTTGCTTTCACTTGTTGCTTTAACCAAAGTGCTTTTCGCTGTGTCACAACTTGTTTTGCGGTATTCACTGTACTTGCTTGCTGGCGTATCGCTTCTTCAATTTTTGCAATAAAAGCATGATATTGGCTGAAGCCAGCACTAGACAAACCAGAGCGACCTTTCAAATGTAACTGCTGAGAATACTCTAAACGAAAGTTATTAAGCCCTTGCAGTTTTTGTTGATTACTTTGTAAGTGCTGCTGTGCTTTTAAATAATCCATGCGTAAAGACTCTTCTTTATCGCTCTCAAGCTTTAACAATAAATCAAGTTTACTTTTAGCCATTAACCTTGCCCTAATAACTGCGCGAGACCTTGCAGACCTTCATCATAACTGATCACATCTTTCATACCTTGTTGAAGGAATTGATTGACTCGCGGCATCATATTAATTGCTTGGTCGAGCATAGGATCGGTGCCTTTTTGGTACGCCCCTAAGGTGATCATATCTTTGTTTTGTTGATACATTGAATACACTTGCTTGAGCACACGCGCTTGTTGCATATGCGCTTCAGATACAACCTGCGGCATTACACGAGAAATCGACTTTTCAATATCAATAGCCGGATAGTGACCACTGTCGGCTAAATCTCGAGATAAAACAATGTGGCCATCTAAAATAGCGCGGGCAGAGTCAGCAATTGGATCTTGCATATCATCGCCCTCACTAAGTACAGTAAAAAACGCAGTAATGGCACCTTGCCCTTCACCACCATTACCGGCACGCTCCACCAGCGCAGGTAATTTAGCAAATACTGAAGGCGGATAACCTTTCGTAGCCGGAGGCTCACCAACCGCTAAGGCAATTTCACGTTGTGCCATGGCATAACGGGTAACAGAGTCAAGTAATAACAACACGTTAAGACCTTGATCGCGAAAGTATTCCGCAATGGTCACTGCACTTTCACAGCCTTTTAAACGCATTAATGGTGACGCATCCGCAGGGGCTGCAACCACCACTGAGCGCTTACGCCCTTCGACTCCTAAAATTTCTTCAATAAACTCTTTTACCTCACGACCACGTTCACCCACAAGGCCAACCACGATTACATCTGCTTCAGAACCACGAGTCATCATACCTAGTAGCACTGATTTACCAACACCAGAGCCTGCAAACAGACCCATACGCTGGCCTTGACCCACGGTAATAACGGAGTTGATGGCTCGTACACCTACATCCATAGGTTGACTGATTGGTCGTCTTGCCAGCGGGTTAATTGCGTTTTGCGCAAACTTTAAGTGATGCTCAGCATTAATTGCACCTAAGCCATCAAGTGGCCGACCAAGGCCATCCACTACGCGGCCAAGTAAACTCATGCCTACAGGCAATCCTGTTTCGTTTACTTTTGGGATAACTCGCGCACCTGGTAGTACGCCAGAGATGTGATCATTTGGCATTAAGTACAGTGTTTGGTCATTAAAGCCAACAACTTCAGCATCAACAAAGCCGTTAATGGTTTCAATTTTACATTGACTACCAACAGGTGCTCTAAGCCCTTTTGCTTCTAGCGTTAAACCAACAACACGCGTCAGAATACCGGCAACAGCCGGTTTTGGAGCCTTGATATGTTTTTCATAGCGCTGTAAGCGTTCGCTAAGAGTCATTGATTGAGCACTCATAATGAGCCTAAAAAGTGTTAGATACCACTGCTATGCAAAAAGTTTTCCAACGTTTCTTTGACGCGAGTTTTTATCGTCATATCGAGGGATGATTGCGGGGTTTTAATTTCGCAGCCACCGCGCTCTAAAGTTGGCTCTGCCACTAACTGCCAATGGTTATCTGCAATAGTTTGTTCGCCATAACTTTCGGTAATTAAAGCAATATCATCAGGATGTAAGTGAATACGTACTTTCACTTGCTCTTCACCTAACGCATCAATGGCTTGCTTCAAAGCATGTAAAATGACTTCAGGTGAGGTTTTAATTTCTTGGTAAACTAAGACCTCTGTCAGCATCACAGCTAACTGCACTAACTGCTTTTCGGCACTTTCATCGACTTTAGATAATGGTTGAGAAAGGCTATCAAGTAAGCTTCTTAAGTTGGTGAGCTGCTCTTCTAAAATAGGCTTAATTTCTTCTTGGCCTTGCTCCTTACCAAGCTCAACACCTTCTTTAAAACCAGCTTCTTTCCCCTCATGCGCGCCTTTTTCAAAACCATCTATATAGCCTTGTTCATGACCTTGCTTTAGCCCTTCTTCATAGGCATCTTGACGGATTTTTTCAAGTTCAGCCATGGTCAATGACGGAATTTCAGGCTCTTCTGGCTGCTCTTCGGCCTGCTGCTTTTGCTGCTCTTTACGATATAAGTCAGCTAAAGGCGTGCCATACGCCGTTGAGCGTCCAGCGAGTTTTGTTGTATCTTGCGTCACTTCAGGAATTGGCCAGTTTTCCAATAGTTCATCGGCTGCTTCACTGGCATGTACTAGGCGTCCTGTATGAAATGAAGACTTACTCATGGCTTACAGGAACTCCTCACCACCACCGCCACCAAGCATGATTTCGCCTGAGTCAGCTAAACGTCGTGCCGTAGAAAGAATTTCTTTCTGTGCCGCTTCTACTTCGCTAATACGAACAGGGCCCATTGCCTCAAGATCATCTGCGAGTAATTCAGCGGCACGTTTTGACATATTGCCCAAAATCTTCTCTTTTAATGCTTCGTCAGTACCTTTAATTGCTTTCATTAATACATCTTGCTGTACTTCACGAAGAATTGCTTGAATACCACGGTCTTCAACATCCATTAAGTTCTCAAAGACAAACATAAGGTCTTGGATTTGCTGCGACATCTCTTCATCGTGTTCACGGATTGAATCCATTAACTGACCTTCAACATTGGTATCTAGGTAGTTCATGATATCAGCAGCCGCTTTCAAGCCACCCATTTTCGCAGCTTGCGCACCAGCTTGACCTGCGAACTGTTTCTCCATGATTTCATTCAACTCTTGCAATGCTGCTGGTTGAACTTCTTCAAGGTTAGCAATACGCATGGTTAAATCTAAACGCACTTTTTCTGGGAATTGCGACAAGATTTCCGCTGATTGCTCTGGCTCTAAATAAGATAAAACAATGGTTTGAATTTGCGGGTGCTCGTTGCGAATGATATTCGCCACTTGCTTTGAGTCCATCCACTTCAATGAATCAAGACCTTTCGCCCCTGAGCCCATAACAATTTGGTCAATAAGGCTGGCAGCCTTGTCTTCACCAAGCGCTGCTGTAAGGGCTTTTTTAATAAAGTCTTCAGACTGGAAGCCAATGGTACTGAAGCTTTGAATTTGCTCAATAAACAAATTATGGACTGCGCTAATTTTCGCTTGCGATAAATCATCTAGTGCGGCCATTGCCATACCCACTTTTTGCACTTGCTTTGGCTCTAAGTGCTTAAGGATTTGCGCAGCATCTTCTTCTGATAAGCTCAGCAATAAGATTGCCGCCTTATCAACACCGTCTAATTTATCAACATCAAACGCCGGTGGTAATTGTTTTTGTTCTTGATCAGTCATCTTCTGTTAACCACGCTTTCACTACTTGAGAAGACAGTTCTGGTTCATTTGCAACCAATGCACGAACTGCTTTGAGTAAATCTTCATCGCCATGTAAGTCTGGCAGCTGTAGTGTACCATCACTTGAGAATCCTACAGCAGCAGAGTCAAAGTCTTTATTTAGCATATCTAGCGTGCTATCACCAATATCTACACCTGCACTTAATGCATCTTCATCATATTCTTCTAGTGTATCGTCTGGGTAAATTAGACGTTTCAGCATAGGTCTTACAACAAAGACAATAAGTACGATGATAACCAGTGCACCTAATGCTAAGCGTAGCATCTTCATGAACCAATCTTGCTCCCAAAGTGGAACTTCAATCGCTTCACCTGTATCTTGTCTTACAAATGGCACTGTGACGACTTCAAGTGCATCACCGCGTTGCATATCAAACCCAACACCACCTTGTAGTAAGCGACGAATATTTGACAATGCTTCGACAGAGCGAGGAACCATAGTTGTTTCACCGTTTTCACCTACTTGTGGTACATAATCAACGGCAACTGACACACTGATGCGGCGGATAACACCGGTTTGCTGGCGCTTATGCGAAATTGTGGTATCAAGTTCGTAGTTACGTGTTGCTTCTTTATGCGAACGACTTGGGTTCGTTGCTGAACCTGCACTACCTTGGCCAGCGACCTCAGGAATATTAGAGTTAACTGGCGGCTGATTCGTTAGCGCACCTGGAATGCCCACAGCAAGACCACCAATGTTGTTTTCTTCGAACGTGGTTTCACTGCGCACAGCGGGTAAGTCTGGGTTATAACGTTTTTGTGTTTCTTCGACTGCACTAAAATCCATATTTAAGTCGACTTGCGCTGTGTAGTTACCTAAACCTACAACTGGAATAAGGATGCTATCGATTTTATTTAAGTATTCTTCTTCACGCTTACGCTCAATTTCATACTCTTTTCGAGAGCGAGCAGCAAGTGAGTTTTGTGAACCTGAATTCAGTAAACGACCATTTTGATCAGTCACAGTTACGCGCTCTGGCGATAAACCTTGGACTGCTGAGGCAACAATATCAACTACTGAGTCAACTTCTTCACCATCAAGCGTACGGCCGCGTTTTAAGGTGAGTACTACCGTCGCTGAAGGTTGTTTTTCACGACGAGCAAATACGTTTTCTTTTGGAATAGCTAAAAGTACTTTGGCGCGAGTAACATTTTTTAGCTCTTCGATGGTACGTGCAAGCTGTTGCTCACGACCATGTTTTAAACGTTCACGTTCAAGGCGTTGGCTTACACCAAACCCCATGTCTTGCATGATGATGTCAGTACCTGAGCTTGGCGCTTGCTCTAGGCCTTCACGAGCCATCAATAATTTGATGTTTTGGTATTCACCTTCTTCAACAGAGATGACGTTACCATCAAGTTCGTAATCAATCTTTTGAGCATCTAAAAAGTCCAGCGTTTGAATAAGCTCTTCCGTTGGCATTTTGCCAAGCGGACGCATATCTGGCTGACGAGCCCAAATAATAATAAAAATTGCGATAGCCAAACAGATTGCTAAAGCAATCACTAAAGTAGCCTGGCGTAAAACGTCTACACCATTTAAGGCACTTAGGTAGCCTGACTTTTGCTCTTGTTGATCGTCAGTATCGGTTGCATCGATACCGCCGCCTGCTAAGGCTAGATCAGTTGATTGATTAGATTGCGCCACAATAATTCTCCACTACCTAGTTACACAGGCATGTTCATAATTTCTTTATAAGCTTCAACAAGTTTATTGCGAACCTGTACCGTCGCTTCAAAGGCAACTGATGACTTTTGCGAAGCAATCATTACGTCCGCAAGTGAAACACTGCGATCGCCCATTTCAAGCGCGGTTACCTTTTGTTTTGCTTCTTGTTGTAAACCATTCACTGTATCAAGTGCATTGGTAAGTAAATCACCAAACTGTGCCGATGAAGTTGGCTGAGTTTGTGTTGGTAAATTATTAATTGAGTTACTACGACCAACTTCTGAAGCCATAGATTGCATTTCTTGAAATAATGCGCTGTTTTGAACTTTCATAATACTCTCTGACAATGCAGTTTACTTATGCACTGATAAAGCACAAACCGTGCCACAAAATAAAGCAAGCATTTTCAATAACTTAATGCAGTTAATTTACTTGTCAGAGTTTTGACAGCAAACAAGCTCACAAAAATGCGAGCTTGTTTGACTAACTTTTTGGAAGGAGTTTATGCAGGTAAGGCGATACCCAAGTCTCGCATTTGCGCCAGTTTATAACGTAACGTGCGCGGACTGATACCTAAGGTTTCTGCAACCTCTTTACGCTTACCGTTACAACGCGCTAAGGTTTCTAAAATAATACGATGCTCTTTGTCTTTCAGCTCGTCTTTGTAATTACCTTGCTCACTCACTTGTGGCACGGTATCTAGATTAACTTCAACAGGCTGTTCTTGATATACCGGTGCGTTTTGTGGCGGCGTAGCGACTGGCTTGATATCCACCGTAAGCAACTCTTCAATAAAGACATCATCTTGATGAATACTATTACCATCGCATAATATCAACGCCCGTTGAATAACGTTATCGAGCTCTCGTACGTTACCTGGCCAAGCATGCGATAGCAGCTTTTGTTTCGCACCCTCACTTAGTTGAGCGATAGGTTCTTTACTTTTCAGGCAATGACGCTCAATTAGATGCTCAGCCAACACAACAATGTCACCAGGACGCTCGGCTAATGGTTTCCACATTAGCGGGAATACATTTAAGCGATAATATAAATCTTCCCTAAATAGATTTTCGCTCACTGCTTCTTTTAAATCTCGGTTGCTTGTAGCAAGAACACGAACATCAAGCTCTATGGTTTTACGACCGCCTAAGCGCTCTACTTCGCGCTCTTGAAGTACACGCAGTAATTTTGCTTGTAAGCCTAAATCCATCTCAGTGATTTCATCAAGTAAGATGGTACCACCTTGAGCTTGCTCAAATTTACCCGGGCAAGCTTGAATAGCGCCGGTAAACGCCCCTTTTTCGTAACCGAATAAAGTTGCTTCAAGCATGTTTTCAGGAATAGCAGCACAGTTAATAGCCACAAAGGGGGCATCGCTACGGTTTGATTTATCGTGGATAAAACGAGCCAAGACTTCTTTACCTGACCCACTTGGGCCAAGCACCATAACACTGGCATCTGAGCGGGCAACTTTGCTCGCGAGCTCTAATAGCTTAATACTCGATGGATCGGCAACAATTGGGCCATCGGTTTCTTTTTCTTTTTCAGGCAAATAACGACTCACCATATTAAGAAGCACTTCTGGTGCAAACGGTTTTGCCATGTAATCAATCGCGCCTAAACGCATTGCTTCTACAGCATCATCAATAGTGGCATAGGCAGTCATCATTAAGACCGGCAGCTCAGGATAGTTAAGTTTAATGCTACGTAGTAGGTCAAGGCCACTCATGGCGCCCATTTGCACATCACTAACAACCAATGAATAGCTATTTTGCTTAAGCAAGATCATCGCTTGTTCAGCGCTATCTGCAGCAACGCAATCAATACCCGACATTTCAAGGGTATCGATCAGTGCTTCTCGTAAGCCTGCGTCGTCTTCAACGACTAAAATAGAGTTAGTATTCATTTTGCCTCCGCTGAGATTGGTTCTGCACTAATTGGCAAGATCAAACTAAAACATGCTCCCCCATGAGCATTATTAGTCACTTCAACCCGTCCTTGGTGCGCATTGGCGACTGAACTTACAACTGCAAGTCCAAGCCCCGTGCCTTGGCTTTTGGTAGTGTAAAAAGGTTCGAATAATTTGTTGGCATGACGTAAATCAACACCTGGGCCATTATCACTGACACTGATACGAACACAGTTTTCGCTAGTTTCGTCACGTTCGGCACTCAGGGTTACCACAGCCTCAGAGCCAATAATTTGAATACTATTGTGGATCAGGTTTTGAATAGCACTCGCCAGAGCAGTTTTATTACCCATAATTTCAATATCTGGCTCAGGCAAGTTCACGCTAAGTTCACTGTTATTTTGTGCAACCATAGCATCAGCACCGGCTTTTACTTCATTAAGTAACTGTTGCATTGAAACGCTTTCGACCACTTGTTGCTCACCACTTTTGGCAAATAGCAGCATGTCGTTCACTTGGGTTTCTAAATCTTTTAAACGCGACATTAACTTTGTATGAAAGTTGCCACGCGAGCTTTCTGGCAATCGCTTTGAGCCTAAGTTTGCGGCATACAACATGGCTGCTGATAACGGTGTTCTAACCTGATGAGCAAGCGAGGCGACCATTTTGCCAAGCGCACTTAAGCGCTGCATATGTGCTACCCGCTTTTGTAAGCGCCTGGTTTCAGTTAAATCTGTCATTAAAATTAACTGCCCAGGCTCTGGAGTAAGCGCAGTAATATCAAGCTTAATTAAACGCCCATCTCTAAGTGATACTTCATGGCCATCGTCTTGCTTTGGTCGAAATGAGCGTTGAATAACGCTAAACCACTTTTCACCTTCAAGGGGTTCTCCTAGCATATCAATGGCGATTTGATTGGCTTTTGCGATCATACCTCGGCCATCCAAAACCACCACACCCGCAGGCATGGTATCAACCAAATGACCTAACCAACTGGCTTGTTGGCGCAGCTCACTCAATTCACCCACATACTCTTCTTGTTGTAAGCATGGGTTATATTGTTTGGCTGTGATAAATTGTGGTTTTAGGACATTTGCTAAGGCCATAATCGATACTCAAAAAATCGTGTCTACCTAGCTAAATGCACAATCCGTACCAAATTTATTTTTGTTTTATTTCAATAAATTAAAGACAAAACAACACTGACAAAAAAATGACAATCGCGAGGGAATAATGCAAAAAGAACACCATTGTCGTTGCCCATGGCTCGATACCAGCAAAGAAGATTATGTGGCCTATCATGACCAAGAATGGGGGGTGCCACTATATGATGATCACCGCTTATTTGAATTTATAACCTTAGAGTCAGCACAAGCGGGACTGAGTTGGTATACCATACTTAAAAAGCGTGATGGCTATCGCAGTGCCTTCAAAAACTTTGTTGTCGAAGAGGTTGCCAAAATGACCGAAGACGACGTCGAACGATTAGTGCAGTTTGAAGGTATTATTCGTAATCGCGCTAAAATCACTGCAACTATTAATAACGCACAACGTTTTATTGAAATTCAAAATGAGTTTGGTAGTTTCTCAAATTACCAATGGCAGTTTGTTGGTGGCAAACCATTGGTAAACAATCTTGATAAATTAGAGGATTACCCGGCTATTACTGAAGCCTCTACAGCATTCGCCAAAGATTTAAAAAAGCGCGGCTTTAAGTTTTTAGGGCCAACCACTGTGTATGCGCATATGCAAGCCTGTGGCATGGTTAACGACCACAGTAATGATTGTTTTAGAAAACAAGAGATTATTGATAGTTATTAGGTGATATGGGCTAAGCTTGGCTTCTATCTTCTCGGTGCTGCAAGCAGCCTCCGGCGGTAAAAAGCTAATTAAGTAACTTATTCACAAAGAGGCTACAGAGACGCTGCGCTTATGAGGTAAAAATAAAGATGTTAAATTTTAGGCTCTAGGCTACTAGGTGTAGCGCGCAGCACCTCGATTACCTTGGTGGTAAAAGTATTAAGAGCCTGATTCACAAATAGGTTAAAGGAATATTGCGCTTTAAATATTAAAAGAAAGGGCTTGGTTTCTCATTTGTTCCTCATTATTTTCTCTTTGTGCAAAAAGCTTTTAGTGATTTATTACCACAGCAGACCCCGAATGAAAGACGGTGAGCGCGCCCGTAAGTTTAGCGCCTATAAATAAAGACACAGCCCATTCTATAGGCGTAATAACCATAGTACTTAGTTAATTTTTGCCTAAAACCTGCTCTTAACTATTAGTCACGCGTTAGGTTGTATTTCTTCATTTTTTCGACCAGTGTGGTGCGCCTAACACCTAAAATTTCTGCTGCACGTGCAACAACATAATCGTAGCGCTCTAATGCTTGGCTGATTAAGCTAATTTCTAGCTCAGCAAGATACTCTTTGAGCTCAATTCCTTCATCTGGTAATAAACCTGAGTCAGCCGTTGTTGCTGGGGTATCAAGCTCTTCATCATCATAATCACTAAAGCCGGTACTGAAAATATCGTTGAAAGCATCTCGCTCCATCAACTCTTCAGGGTACTCAGGCTCATAAGCCTCAACTTCAATATAACGATATTTAGCTGGTAGGTCAGGTACATCAACCACTTTGTCTGGGAACATGATCACCATGCGCTCAACTAAGTTAGCAAGCTCACGAATATTCCCCGGCCACGCATGCTCTTTTAAGCTTTGAATCGCACGCTCAGTAAATTTTGCCGTTGTACCACTTTGCTCGTTCACACGACGCATTAACTCTTTTAAAAGTAGAGGAATGTCGTCGGCACGCTCACTTAGCGAAGGGTTTTCAATTGGAAACACGTTTAAACGATAAAAAAGGTCTTCACGGAAGTCGCCCTTTTCAATCATCTCTTCAAGATTACGGTGAGTCGCAGCAATAATGCGTACATCAGCTTGAATAGGCTTTGTACCCCCTACTCGCTCATAGCTACGTTCTTGCAACACACGCAGTAGTTTAACCTGCATTTGCAAAGGCATATCACCAATTTCATCTAGAAACAGTGTACCGCCTTGCGCTAATTCAAAACGCCCCTTTCGCGCAGAAATAGCGCCCGTAAAGGCGCCCTTTTCATGGCCAAATAGCTCACTCTCAAGTAGTTCACCAGGGATAGCACCACAGTTTACCGGCACAAATGGCCCGGTATTGCGTTTAGAGAGTAAATGAACGTTACGTGCAACAACTTCTTTACCTGTGCCTGACTCACCTAAGATCAGCACGTTGGCATCGGTTTTTGCTACTTGCTCAATTAAAAAGCGCACATCTTTTACAGCTTCTGTTTCACCGACTAAACCATCAAATGATTTGTTAGATTTCGCTTGTTTATGGTCACCCGGTAGCATGCGCTGATATTGCTGACAATCATGCAATAGCTGAGTAGTTACATCATGATTAAATGGTTCACAAATTAAACCTACTACATTAGCAATACTTAGCAGCGGTTTGAGTGTTTCACCAATTAATAAAAACGGAATGGCAGGAAACTGTTTGATCACAGCCTCGTGATTTAGCTGCTGTAAAGCACCAAGAATGACCATGCATTCTTGCTGTTGATGTTTTTCGCAAAAAGACTGTAATGAAGTCTCATCAACTAATTGTGCAGTTTCACCAATGAAGGTAAGTGCTGCATGTAAACCTATCGCACGATTATTATTATTGTCTAAAATTAAGATCATTATTGGCGAACCACAGTTACCACGAGGTTAGTTAATTTCTAAATTGTAAGCGAGTTTAGGAGGGATGCAAGCGCTAAGCGGCAATTTATTGACATCAACGCCAAAAAATAGTCACTTAGCACTAAAATTTAATACTAAAGAATTAAAGTAAACCTAATATAGATTCGGCTGAACGATTTGCCTGACCACGTAGGGCAATCGATGCTTGCGATAAAATATCATTAGCTACTTGATCAGACACAGCTTTTGCATAGTCAGTATCTTCTATTCGGCTTTGGCTCGCAGCAATGCTCTCTCGCTGGTTACCTAAACCTTTTATCGTACTCGCCAAGGTGTTTTGAAAAGCGCCTAGCTCAGCTCTTTGCGTGTTAATTTCTTCAGCTGCTTGGTCGCTAATATCAATCGCAGCTTGAGCTCCTGCTTGGGTTGAAATATCGATTCCCGCAATAACTGAAGCAATACTACCATCAGATGGCGTCACTGATTGTGTGGTGTTAGCATCAGGACCCACTTGAAACGACACTTGCTCACCATCAAATAAAGGTTTACCACCGAATGTGGCATTTTCAAATGTTTCTGATATTTGCGTTTGTAATTGCGACACTTCTTCTTGGAGTGCAGCCCTATCACTATCTGTGAGCGCACCATTACCCGCTTGAATAGACAGCTCTCGAATGCGAGAAACGGCATCATTTACACCAGATAGATTTGACTCTGTTACTTGCGAGTAAGAAATACCATCGTACGCATTGTTAATTGCTTGACTGTAGCCATCTTGTTGCGATGTTAGTCTATCAATAATTTGCAATGCAGCGGCATCATCTGCCGCTGAATTTACTTTTTTACCTGATGCTAGTTGCTCAGCAAGCTTATTGCCCGTTTGCTGAGTTTGGTTTAAAAACCCGGTATTGGGTGATTGAATTTTCATGGCGGCCTCCGACAAACCGATTGCTTAAATTATAGCTTAATTTGCCAAATTTTGTACTTTGTACCATGGTTTAGATAAATTAACTTGGCATCTGACTTGCTAGTGTATTAGTTAATAGTTAAATTACTGAGAATTGTGTCAAAATTCTCACTTTGCGTATCAAACGCCAATGAAAAATAACTCGGGTAACGCTATGTTCGACAATAAAACAATTTTAATTACCGGTGGTACCGGTTCATTCGGTAAAAAATACGTCAAAACGCTACTAGAACGTTATAAACCTAAGAAGATTATTATCTTCTCACGGGACGAACTAAAACAGTTTGAAATGCAGCAAGAGTTTGACCAACCCTGTATGCGATACTTCATTGGTGATGTACGCGATAAAGAAAGGCTTCGTCGTGCTATGCGTGGCGTAAACTATGTGATTCACGCAGCAGCATTAAAACAAGTACCCGCCGCTGAATACAACCCAATGGAGTGTATCAAAACTAATATAAATGGGGCTGAAAACGTTATTGATGCCGCCCTTGATAATAACGTAGAAAAAGTCATTGCACTGTCAACTGATAAAGCCGCGAACCCAATCAATTTATATGGTGCGACTAAACTTGCATCAGACAAGTTATTTGTTGCTGCTAACAATATTGCTGGCGGCCATAAAACAACCTTTGCTGTAGTAAGATACGGTAATGTAGTGTGTTCGCGTGGCTCTGTTGTGCCTATTTTCCAAAAGTTTATCGACCAAGGCCGCGACCATATACCAATTACTCATGAAGAAATGACTCGCTTTTGGATCAGCCTGCAACAAGGTGTTGATTTTGTATTAACTAACTTTGAGCGTATGTTAGGTGGTGAAATTTTCGTTCCAAAGATCCCTTCAATTCGTATTACTGATCTTGCCAAAGCCATGGCACCTGACTTACCAATTAAAATAATCGGTATTCGCCCTGGTGAAAAGTTACACGAAGTTATGTGTCCTGCCGACTTATGCTTTGAAACGTACGAATATAGCGATCACTTTGTTATCGCTCCGGGTATTAAATTCAGTAGTCGTAGCAATGATTTTACTGAAAATGCACTGGGTGAAAAAGGCGAGCAAGTTGCCCAAGGTTTCGAGTATAACTCACTAGATAACCCTGATTATATGAGCATTGAAGAAATTAAAAACTTCAATGTCAAAGCGTTACTGTAATACTTCATTATGGCGAATAAGGTAATTCCTTACGGCAAACAAAGTATTTCTCAAGATGACATCAACGCCGTAATTGATGTCTTAAAGTCTGACTGGCTAACGCAAGGACCTGCTGTTCCAGCATTTGAAAGTGCCATTGCAGAATATTGTGGTGCTCACTATGCCTGTGCTACTAACAGTGCGACTTCAGCGTTACATATTGCTTGCCTTGCCTTAGACGTAGGTAAAGGCGACATTGTATGGACGTCGCCAATCTCCTTTGTCGCATCGAGTAACTGCGCGCTGTATTGTGGCGCAGAGGTCGACTTTGTTGATATCGACCTTGAAACTGGCAATATGTCTGTTGCAGCGCTTAAAGAAAAACTGACATTAGCCAAACAAAGCCAGCAACTCCCTAAAGTCGTGATCCCTGTTCATCTAGCTGGTCAGTCATGCGATATGGCAGCAATCAATGCACTTGCCAAAGAGTATGGTTTTAAGGTTATTGAAGATGCCTCGCATGCTATTGGCGCCAAGTACAAAGATAAGCCTGTTGGCAGCTGTGTTTATTCAGATATTACTGTGTTTAGCTTTCATCCAGTCAAGATAATTACATCTGCTGAAGGGGGTATGGCGGTTACCAACTGCGCTGGGCTCAACAAAAAAATGAGCCGCTTGCGAAGTCATGGTATTACTAATATTCCTGAAGAAATGACCGAGTCAAGTCACGGTCCTTGGTATTATCAACAGTTAGAGCTTGGTTTTAATTATAGAATGACTGATATGCAAGCCGCTTTAGGACTGAGTCAGTTAAAGCAGCTAGACAACTTTGTATCAGTGCGAAACGACATTGCAACAACATATAACTATGCATTTGCAAACTCAACGGTAGCTCATTTAACACAATCGAATGAGTGTTACTCTAGCTACCATTTATATATTGTTCGTTTAACACAGTGTGATGAAGAAAAACACAAGTCAGTCATTACAGGCATGCGCGAGCAAGGAATTATTGCTCACTTGCATTATATACCTATCCATTTACAGCCTTATTATCAAGCTTTAGGCTTTTCTGACGGTGATTTCCCTAATGCAGAAAGCTACTACAAACAGGCTGTTACTATTCCTCTGCACCCAACTATGACAGCAGATGAGCAAAAAGCTGTAATTACGGCATTCTTTAACCTAGTGAATTAAACAAGGAATTAGAGCTTTCATGTTAGCAGACATATCTTACGAAAGTTTAAAACAGGCATACTCTTCTGTTGGTATCACAGAAGGAAAAGTTGTTTATGTTACTGGAGATATCACAAAAGTTGGTATTTCTCTTTCTTTGAGTAAGTTCGAGCTGTTAAATTTACATCTTAAGGTGATTATGGATTTGATAGGCCCAGAAGGTACAATTGTAGTGCCAACTCATAGCTTTTCACTTTGTAATACTAACATTCCATTTTCACTAAAAAATACACCTTCTGAAACCGGTGCTTTTAGCGAATTTATCAGAAATCAAACAGGAAGCATTAGACAGCTTCACCCTTTCTCGTCTCGCACCGCAATAGGAAAAGAAGCATCTTACATTTGTGAAAACACAGCCCCCCATAGTTATGGTATGCACACTCCATTTTCTAGGATGCTGGAGCTTAACAGTATTTTTATTTCCGTAGGTATTCACCCAAAACAAATTGTCAGCCTTGTTCACCAATGTGAGTCTGACATGAACGTACCTTACAGGTATACAAAAGAGTTCATACATCCAATTGAAACTGGGCAGCACACAGAAATGAAAGCTTTTTATCATCTAGTAACGTATCTAAACTGCGATATAAAAAGAGATAAAAATGTCAAAATATTTGAAAATTTCGAAAAACAATTTAAATTGAATCACTCTAAAATGTGCCATGGCAGCGTCTGGGGCTTCAATATGAGAGAGTTTTATAAAGCAACGACTGAGCTGATGAGAGATGATATTTACAGTTGGCTTGCGGAGCCACCGAATAGTCGCCCCTACCAAGCTTAATGCATTTATTTATTATCTAAAAACTCTATTAACTCAGAAACAGTACCTAACTTAGACAACTGTTCATCGTTGATGTCTATACCTAGCTCTCTCTTAATTTTTAAGACTATAGTCATAACATCTATAGAATCCAGTCCAAGTTCAGCAAAGCTTGATGAAAAATCCGCTTCGTTACTAAGATCCACACTTGGGTTTTGAATTAAAATTAACTCTTTTATGATTTGTTTATTTTTCATATTGCTCACATAAATGCTTTTTAATTAATGCTCTACTTACTTTACCAGAACGTGTTCGTGGTAGCTCACTTAATGTAAATAGCTTATTCGGTCTAAAATTTGAATCAGTATCTTTCAAATGTTTTGCTACATCCTTGAGAGTTACTTTAGTTTCTCCTTCTACACATAAAACAATAATACTATCTTTAACTTTACTGGGATCTTCCATACCAAGTACTGTAAAAGCATTGCTCTTAAATAACGTCACCAGTTTAGATTCTATTTCATCAGGGTGCACTAAAACACCATTATAATTTATTACATCATCACTTCTTCCTGAAAAGACTAGATAACCTTGCTCATCTAAGTAGCCAACATCAGAAGTTATAAACCAACCATCTTGAAGCTGACTATTCCATAGCTCATCATCGAGATACCCTAAGCATAAATTACTTCCTCTAATTGCTATTCGCCCACTTTCGAAAGGGGGTAAAGCACAGCCTTGATCATCAATAATTTTTAACTCAGAGCATTCTGAAGCAGGTCCTTCGGTCTTAACCTTATCTAAATTACGGTTTAGCTCAAAGAATGTTACTCGCATAGCTTCACTTAACCCATAATGGAGAAATATTCTTGTTTTAGGCAGTGAATTACATAATTCAATTCGGAAAAAGTGATCAAATCTCATCGCGCCAGTTTGTAGCCATTTTAGGTTGTCTGCAACTGCCGCCAACTCACTTTTGCCTACTTGTAGTAAAGCTGCTAACAAAGAAGGTGCCGTTGATAATGCATTACAATCATACTTACTAAACAATGATGAAATTGATAAAGGATTACTAAGCTGAGTTGGTAATACAATTCTTCCGCCGGCCATCAGGACACTATGGCATCGCCCAAAACCAAATGCATGATCTATTGAAGCAAAAACTAATTCTGCAATTCCCTCATCAACCTCCATCTTACTATTCATGAATGCACAAATATCGTTGATGCCACACTGAGATAATCTTACCCCTTTCAATTTGCTGGAAGTCGTTCCAGAAGTAAAAATAACCATAGCTTCTTGATCAAATGAAACATCAATATTCTTTGGCTCTAATTGAGGGTAAGATTCAATAAACAATGCAGCATCACTAGTTTCCAATGCCCCCTGAAGTCTCTGTGGATCAATAAAGGGAATAGGTACTATGCTAACCCCACATTTTGCACCAGCATAATAAGAAAAAAGGAGCTCAACAGGTGAAAAATTTGATACTGCGACTCTTTGACTAGGCTTTATATTTTTTGATTTTAAAAAAGTAGCGAATTTATCTATTTCAGTATGAAACTCATCATAGCTATATTCTTTATCGTCAAACGAAACCGCTATTTTCGTACCTTTTTTGTTAGCTATTTCTGTATAAATACTTGTTAACATTATTTGTCCTTTAGCTCATTCAAAAAGAGATTCACTTTTTTCACAAAGCGCTCATTGAAAGATGACATTCTATAATTTTCTTGAAACGAATGTGCCTGAGCTATACTATTTTGACTGTCCTGAACCATTAATTTAACCTGCTCGGGGTTTGCACTACCAAGTCCTTTCCTTAAAGAAATAAGAGAAGGTATGTCAATGTTAGAATTAAATACCTGATCCGGAATGTTTGGCAAATCAATATTTAACTGCTGTGCTGCTAACTTTATACTATCAAGAGTAAAACCATCTTGCTCTTCATCACAAGCATTCCTTACTGCCCTACCGATGATTTTATGAGCACTACGATTATCTAAGTCCGAAAATTTGACCAGCATATCGCATAAGTCTGTTGCAACAATAAATTTGTCAGCCGCAGCTTCTGCAAGCTTATCCTTGTTAAATTTAGATGTAGATAAAATCCCGGCAAAAAGGTCGACACACTGAATAGCATAATCTAAAGCCTTTGGTAGTTCTCCATAAGCATAGAGTCGGTTATCAGGCTGCCCACTAATAGTCTGATTTGTTGATAAAATATTTGTCATCATGCCATTAAAGGTTCTAGCTTGACCACGAATGAATGCTAACCCATATGGATTTTTCTTTTGTGGCATTATGACACTTGTGCGGGTAAAGCCATCAGCTAACTCAAGGTAAGAGAATTCTGCGCTATTCCAAATAATAAACTCTTCACTGATTCGATTTAAGCTTGTCATTATCGAACAAAGACTCGTCATCACATCAATACACATATCTGGTGCCCACATCGCATCCCGAGTGTGAGTTAATATGCCATCAAATTCCAGCAACTCGGCAATAAACTCTCGATTCATCTCAATTTGAGAGCCATTAACACTCCCTGAACATGCAGGAGATAAATTCACCATTTTTATAGCTGTTTCTATGCGACCAATGTCTCTTAATAGCGGTCTTTGAAACCCTTGTAAATAATGGGCTAAAGTAGTGGGCTGTGCATGTTGTAAATAGGTAAAGTCTGCCATAAAAGTATTTAAATGTTGTGAAACAACGTGATTAAATACCTCACATAACTGAATTAACTTTTCATGAAGGCAAAATAATTTTTCGCGGCAAACCATTTGCCAAGCTATTGTACTAGCTTCCCTTCGAGCACGTCCGATGTGAACATAACCACTATCAGGGCCAATTTGCTGTTGCAAATATTTATCTCTGTTATTGTAACTATCTCCTACAGCAGGATCTAAAGGAATGTTTTCAGTTCCTTGTAGGTGGACTTCAAGAAGACCTGATAGCAACTTTCTTCCTTTTGATGAAGAAATTACTCCCCCTTGAATTAAAGTCATGACATGACTCATATCCGCTATACTTAAGTTGCTCATAATATATGGGCTACATTCAAGTTCATATTGAAATGCACTGTTATATAAGCGTTGATCTGGACCTTCTTTAAAGCGAGAACCCGCACCTAAAAAACTATTACTCATTATTTCACCTCTATTTCTGAACAGTTTTCAAACTGCGGTTCTACGATCAGGTCACGAACAACTTTCGTGCAATTGTAAGGGGTTATTTCAAGCTCATTGCCAAATTCGGAAACTAACTTTGCTACATTTTCACTGCAAGCTAACATCACTTTGCCATTAACTTTTAAACGACAACTACCACACAACCCTATTCGGCAGTTTTTATCGAAAGCCAGAGTGCTATCAAATTCATACAGGACTCTCATAAGCAAATCGAGAAGAGTCTCTTCATTGCTATAGCTAAGAGTGAAAGGTTGTAAGATTGATGGACTCACTGTTTCTTTGTTAAAACGATAAATGTTTAATGTTATTGTGTTCATTAATTATGAAATCCTAATTAACTCACATGCCATTCCACCTAACTCGTGTTTATAGGTTAGTGTAGCCATTTCAAAAAAATTGCCTTCTGATGGGAAGTCATCACGATAATGGGCTCCTCTTGATTCAGGCCTACAAAGAGCCGCTCGACATATAGCCTCTGAGATTAAAAGCATATTTTTGAGTTCAACATATTGTTTTATTTGCTGATTATAAAAGTGAGTGCGGTCGCTAATTTTTATATCTAAATACCTTCGATTCAAGTCGGCTAATATTTTCAACTGCTCTTTCAACCCATTTTCATTTCTTATTACTCCGGCGTTTTGAGACATTGTCGCTTTCAAAGTGCTCAGAATTTCTCCCATTTTCTCTTTGCTATCCCCAAACGGAAAAGTAAACTCCTTGAAAGAGGCATTTTGGTAATTAGCCTTTTTTTGGAGCTTTGCAGCATTTTGTCCAGCTAGACGACCAAAGACAACCACTTCAAGCAACGAATTCCCACCGATTCGGTTTGCACCATGCACACCATTACAAGCAGCTTCACCCGCAACAAATAAACCATTTATTATATCGCCCATGCAGTTAAGAACTTGACCATTAATATTACAACTAACCCCCCCCATTAAATAATGAGCTGAAGGTATTATAGAAATTTTATCCTTAGTTACATCGGCATTTAGGTAAGTAGCCGCTATCAAAGAGGCTTCTTTCAAAGCAAACTTTTTTTCCTCTGGAATGTTTGTTAAGTCAAGATAGAGTTCAGAGCCTGGGTGATTACTTAATTCTTTTGCAATTGCTATAGACACTTTATCTCTACCAGCCAACTCCTTTTTCTCTGGATAGTAACGTGACATAACATTGTCATTTGAAATTGAGACTATTTTACCACCAGCACCTAGGACAGGTTCAGGTATTTGTATACCACTATTTCGTAAACCCAAAGGGTGAAACTGAACAAATTCCATATGCCTTAATGCAGCACCAGCATTGAATGCGAGGGACAGGCCATCACCAGTTGTAGAAACAGCATTTGTATTATATTTATAGCTATTCAAACCTCCCCCAGTAGACAATACCACTGAATTAGCAAAAACTTTGAATAGCTGAGTATTCCGCAAGTGTAAAACTTGAGCGCCAATAACTTGACAAGTTTCTTGGATTAACTCTACAGCCATCATCTGATCTAGTAAGGTGATTAGTTCATTCTTTTTTATTTGCTTGATTAAAGCGACCATAATCGCAAGCCCGGTCCTATCTTTACTAAAGCAAGCTCTGGGAATATTAGAACCCCCGAAGGCTTTGTTTTTATAGTGCCCTGACTCATCTTTACTAAACTGCACACCTAATTTTTCTAACCAATGAAGATTTTCAGGAGCAGACTCGCACATATACTCAATACAGTCTTTACTAGCAACTCCTCTACCCGCATTAAGACAGTCATTTATATGAGCAAAAGCATCGGGTTCATTTATGGCAACATTTACCCCTCCTCTGGCACTGACTGAATGAGAGTGTAGAGGCGGAATCTTTGATATTAAAATTACTTTCTTACCTGCATAAGCTGCCTCTAACGCAGCGCAACAACCAGCGATGCCTGCACCGATAACTAAAACTTCAGCATTAAGTGATGTTAATTTACTCAACTAAGCTCCTAGATATCAAATCAGTTAAAAAATAAGTATTTTTGCTAAAACCTAATCTATTATGAAGTAAAATAAAACAAACAGATACAGTAATTCAGGCATAGATAATGCTTAAGCTATCATATATTTTAAAAAAGGATTAGATATGAAACTCATCGACCAAAGACCAACTAAACCGCGCCAAACAGGTAAAACTAATGTGCTTGATAAGGGGTTGGGTTTAGAGCAGCTCAAAATGCAATTAGAAGCCTGCGGTGAATTCATAGATGTTATCAAACTTGGCTGGGGAACATCATTAATTACTCCCAATTTAGAAGCAAAATTAGATTTAATTAAATCTCATGGTATAGAACCTTGCCTTGGTGGTACCTTGTTCGAATATTGTTACTTGACTAATAAAGTGGATGAATACATCGATTTTCTTAAACAACATAAATTATCTTTAATTGAAATATCTGACGGTACAATTTCAATCCCACAAAAAGAAAAAAACGAACTAATTAGCCGATTTGCCAAAGACTTTACTGTGCTTTCTGAAGTGGGCAGTAAAGATGATAAGGTGGTTGTTTCTCCATCAAAGTGGGTAGAGCAAATAAAAAGTGAAATTAATGCTGGAGCAAAAAGTATTATTTTAGAAGGAAGAGAAAGTGGAACAGCTGGCTTATATCGAGGTGATGGCGAAATAAGAATGGGATTAGTCGAGGAGGTAATGGAATCAGGTGTTGAAATCGACAAATTAATCTTTGAAGCCCCCAAAAAAGCCCACCAAGTTTTCATGATTAAGCAATATGGCCGAGATGTAAATATGGGAAATATTGCATATGAAGATGTTATCTCTCTAGAGACACTTAGACTAGGGTTGCGCTCTGATACTTTGTGCTCAATTCATCTCAAATAAATTTTTCTAAACTTCGGCCGATATAATTAAAAGTAATTTAATTCTGAAGTGATGGAGTTATGATGTTGGACACAAATATAGATATCGACTTAATCAATAAACGCATGGTTAGCTGGACTGCTAGCCAACGTATAAGCTGGGCTCTAAAAAACTTACCTAAACAACATATCGTTAGTACTAGTTTCGGTGCCCAAGCTGCTGTTATGCTCCATTTAATGACATTCCATAAGCCTGATATTTTAGTTGTTTTTATTGATACGGGTTACCTATTTGATGAGACAATTGAATTTTCAAAACACCTAACATCTACACTTAACTTAAATTTGAAAACATTTAGGCCATTGCTCGATAGAGAAAAATACGAAAAAAAATTTGGAAAAGTTTGGGAAAATGGTTTAGAGGGCTTGGAACTTTACAATCAAAACCGGAAAGTTGAGCCTATGCAACGCGCATTAAATGATTTACATGCGGCAACATGGTTCTCCGGAATAAGGAAGGAACAGTCACCCACACGTGAACAAAAAATGTTTGTTGAATTATCAAATAATCGATACAAAGTGTCTCCTATTCTAGATTGGACCTCCGAAGATATTGATAGCTACATAAAAGATAACTCTCTAGAGTACAACCCCCTGTGGCATAAGGGATATATTTCAATCGGTGATACTCACACTACTAAATCAATATATGAAGTAGAAAGCATAGAACAAACACGCTTTTTTGGATTAAAGCGTGAGTGTGGCTTACACGAATAAAGACTGGACAATAAATGAAAATAGCGATCATTCCTGCCCGTGGTGGGAGTAAGAGAATACCCAAAAAAAATATTAAGCTGTTCTGCGGTAAACCTATTATCGGGTACGCAATAACAACAGCTATTAGCAGTGGTTTATTTGACAAGGTGGTTGTATCTACTGACTGTTTTGAAATAGCTGAAATAGCAAAGCAATTTGGCGCTGAGGTTCCCTTCATGCGTGACCCTGCACTAGCTGATGATTTCGCTCCTACCAGAGAAGTAGTTCAAGATGCCTTAAACTTTTTTGAGCAAACACAAAGCATTGATTACATTTGCTGTATTTACCCAACTACTCCATTTATAAATCCAGAACAGTTGATAAATTCATTTGATATGCTCAATCAGTCAAACAAGAAAAATGCTTGTTTCAGTGCTACTGAATTCCATTACAGCCCATATAGGGGATTTACCCAGACAGAAAACGGACTTGAGCTTTTATTTCCTCAACACGTCAGCAACAGGTCGCAAGATTTACAGAAAGCTTACCATGACGCTGGACAGTTTTATTGGTATAAAACAATCAACGATAAGGAAATTAAAAAAGTTATAGATTCATCTGACGCACTAATACATATATTACCTCACTATTTAGTTCATGATATAGATACTCAAGATGATTGGGTTAGAGCTGAATTGTATTATAAAGCAATGAAACAGAATTAATGGCTATTGGATTTAATTTTGATGCTAACTCAAGTGTTGGTTATGGACACCTTAACCGATGCAATGAAATAGCTAAAGAACTAAAAAAAAGAAAACAAAAAACCATTGCAATTGTCGGAAAAAATTTCAATAACTCATTTATAGATCTACACTTTGATGAGGTCATAAAAATAAATAGTAGCTTTTCAGATGCTGGTGAAATTGCGCAAATATGTATTGAAAAGAATATTCCCAAACTTTTAATTGATCATTATCAATGTGATGTGATCTTCCAGGAAACTCTAACTTCCTATGGGATTATGTTTGGTCAATATGATTTTAAGTGCGAAGGAAGTTATTTAGGTAAGTTTGTAATAAATATAAACCCTTGTGCGAATAAAGGCTGGTACAAAAAGGCGGTACTAAATAGAGAAATCAAGCTGCTTTGCGGCGCTAAATTTGCCATCATAAACCCTAATTTGGTTACTAAACCTTTAGAGGGTGAGGGTGTATTTGTTTGCATGGGCGGTGGTAATGATAATGGTGTTGCCGCCAGCATAATCAACCAGGTTAGTAGGGTATACAAAGGTGAGATCCACCTTGTAGCATCATCCTTATCTAGCTCAGTTCCTTTAGTAGAAAAGCTAAACAACGCTAACATTACAACTCATGTCGACTTAAGTGATTATTCAGAAATAATAAAACGCTGTCATTATGCTATTGTTTCTGCAGGCACCTTAAGCTATGAAATGGCATATATTGGTATACCATTCAGTTGTGGTTACTTCGCTGAGAATCAAATAAAAATAGCTAACTCTTGGCAACAATCAGGCTTAGCACATAGTTTAGGTTGTCTAACAAGCAAAATAAGTGGGCAACCCTTCAAGGAACTTCTGAATAACATTTCTCTTAAAAAACCACGAAAGCCACTTATCGATGGGTTAGCAGCAAAAAGAATAGCAGAGGTATTGCTTACATGATCAAAATCCCTTTAAACGAAATTTTATCTGTATTTGATGATATTAAAACACAGAATATTGATAGTGACATTCAAGCAAAATGTACAGATTTTTGTTGGGGAACAGGAGAAAAGTGCATTGTACTCGCAGCAAATAAAAAATACTTCCAACAAGCTATAAACAATAGCAATGTAATTTGCATAATAGCTCCTGAAGTAATCATTCAGACTGATAAACCGGTGATAACAACTAATAGATTCGATGATCTATTTCATTACATTCATAATACTTACTTCTCAACAAAAGATTTAATAACCCACTATGTGAGCCCAACAGCTTCAATTAGTGAAAATGCTGTTATTTGCCCTCCTGTTCACATTGGTCATAATACAACCATATGTTCAGGAGCATATATTGGAAAAAACACGGTGTTAAATGATGATGCATACATAGCCCAAAACTGCACTATTAGCACCGAAGGAATGCTTGCGAAGTCAATAAATGGCATAAAAAAGCATATTACTCATTATGGTTCAGTCATTATTGGTAAAGGATGCTACATACATGCAAATTCAAACATTTCAAAAGGATTGTTTTACTCGGGAAAAACACTTATCGGTGATTATTGCCACATAGGAATTGGCGTAAACATTGCTCATGATGTTGTTATCGGACAATCCACAGAAATTAGTGGTAACTCAAATATTGCTGGTAGATCAACGATAGGAAGTGATGTGTGGATTGGCGCCAATTGTACGATATCAAACTGGGTTAAAATTGGAGATAAAGCAAAGGTTAGAATTGGTTCAACTGTTGTAAGTGATATACCCGAAAAAGCTGATGTTTCGGGTAACTTTGCAATAAAACACACTATTAACCTCAGAAAATTCATAGAAGACCAGGCAAACTAACACTATGTTTAATAAATCAATTGTAATAGATAATTTCAACATTCAAAACTACTCAAAACCTTATTTAATTGCAGAGATATCAGGTAATCATGACAATGAGATTGATCGTGCTAAGAAGTTAATATTAGCAGCGAAAGAAAATGGTTTTGATGCTGTAAAAATTCAATACTTTACTGCTAATGATATGACATTGGATATCAGTGAAGGTGACTTCATTGTAAAAAGTGGTTTGTGGAAAGATCGTAGCTTGTTTGAACTTTATGAACAAGGCGCAACCCCTAAGGAGTGGCTCCCCAATTTATTTGATTATGCGAAAGAGATAGGTATCACTCTATTTTCTTCCGTATTTTCTTATCAGGGACTTTGTATTTTAGAAGAATTAGGCTGCCCTGCATACAAAATTGCTTCTTTTGAAGCAATGGACCTAGATTTAATTGAGGCGGCTGCTAAAACGCTAAAACCTGTGATTATTTCAACCGGTATCATAGATAAAGTTGGGATAGAAGAGGTATTAGACACATGTAAAAAAGTAGGTAATAGAAATATCGGTTTAATGCATTGTATAAGTAACTACCCTGCCCCTTATGACAAATTTAACTTATCAACAATCGCTGATATGCAACAAAGCTTTGAAATCCCAATTGGGCTTTCTGACCATAGTATGGATGAAATATGTTCTCTTATTGCTATTGCCAACGGCGCTTCGATGATCGAAAAGCATATTACCGTAAGTCAAAAAGACGGAGCAATTGACTCTGAGTTTTCTTTACCTATTTCCCTAATGAAAGAATTCACTGATAAATTACGAAACGGTTTCGCCACTATTGGTAAGGTTGACTACAGTAACTCGTCACCACGCAAAAACTTCCGTTCACTATATGCTGTTAAAGATATCCCAAAAGGACAACTTATCACTAGTGACATGATAAGAAGTATTCGCCCTGGCCATGGCTTACCCCCAAAAAACAAAAACAAAGTATTAAAGTGTACAGCAAAACAAAATATTAATGCAGGAACCCCTTTAGATTGGAGTCTACTATGTCAAACTTTAAAGAATTAGACGGAGAAGCACTACATCAAATCGCACAGGAGTTATTTCCTATTTGCAGAAGCATTACCGGTAATGGTGTTAGAAAGACTTTAGATATTATTGATAATTATATTGAGGGGTACTCATTAGTTAGGCATGAGGTACGTTCCGGTACCCCAGTATTTGATTGGACTGTTCCTAAAGAGTGGAGTATAGAAGAAGCATGGATAAAAGATTCTAAAGGGAATACCGTAGTAAATTTTAAAGACTCAAATTTACATGTACTTGGCTACTCAACCCAAGTCGATAAAATAATCCCGCTTAATGAGCTACAAAAACATCTGCATTCATTGCCTGAACAGCCTGAAGCAATTCCTTATGTTACATCTTATTATGAGCCTCGATGGGGGTTTTGCATAACAGACAAACAAAGAAAGTCTCTAACTGAAGATGATTACCACGTATTCATTAACAGTAATCATTTCGATGGTTCCTTAACCTATGCAGAACTTCTTATCCCGGGTAAAAGTAAAAAAGAAATTTTAATATCTAGTTATGTTTGTCACCCCTCACTCGCAAATAATGAACTTTCAGGCCCCCTTGTCTCTTTGGCTTTGATCAACTGGTTAGCAAAAAGTGAGAATAACTTTTATAGTTATCGCTTTGTTTTTACAACGGAGACTATTGGCACTATCACCTATTTAAGCCGTAATTTAGAACATTTAAAAAATAATATTACTGCAGGCTTAGTTTTAACATGCATAGGGGATGACGGCGACTATTCAACTGTACAATCACGTTATGGCGATAACTTGAGTGACAAAGTCGTTCAAAAGGTATTAAGTGAAAACTATAAAAATGACGCAAAGATATACTCTTTTTTAAAAAGAGGAAGTGATGAACGCCAATATTGTGCACCCAATATCGATTTACCAATTACTTCTATAATGAGGACAAAGTATGGAGTTTATCCTGAGTACCATACTTCATTAGATGACTTAACTTTTATGACCCCCTCTGGTTTAAAAGGTGGGCTAGACTTTGCTAAGAAGTGTGTTCAATTATTTGAAAAAAATCACAAGTATATTACAACTAAGTTATGTGAACCTAAATTAAGCAAATATAACTTATATCCAACTCTTAGCAAAAAAGGTTCATCAAATATTGCTAGGAATCTTCTTAATATTTTAGCTTACTGTGACGGAAAAAATGATGTTATAGACCTGGCTAACATTCTTGGAATCAGCACTGATGAAGTTATAAACTTAATAAAGATTGCATTAGAAAATAAATTAATAGAAGCGCTTTGAATAAAACGCTTCTTTCTTCACTCCAGTCCCCAGTCACATGGCTTATCATAACTCTCAGGGAAATCAGCTTCCATTTCGTCTAAATACTCATTCCACATGTCTAGACCCTCTTTAAACCAATTAAGTGTCAAGTTATCATCCTCATAGCTATACAAAAGAGTTATCAATGGGCAATGATAATATAACAAAGAGCCTTTGAATAATTGAAAGTAGTAACTATAACGCCCCCCTCTCAAAGAATACACATACCTCGATTGGCGTCGAAGAATATCTAAACAATCTTGACGACTCGAAAAGCTTGATTGAGATATATCTTTTATGTGTTTTGCAATAGTAGAGAAAGCTTTTAAGTCAAGCATTTGATAATCATCATCCTTTACTGACTCACTGATAAACTGAGTATTTTTTATATATTCAACAACCTCATTTTTATCTGTAGAAAGGCTAGGAATTAAGACTTCTTCTTCTGTTAGTGGATAAGCTCCTTTTAGTTTTGCACCATGGCCAACATTATAGTAATTAGAGTTTGGTTTATGTTTAATTAATAATTCCATTTGATTTTTAGAAACCATATAGAAATTATTTGCATAAACTATATTCCCAAGATTCCCTTCGACTTCATGATCGTAACCGCTGAGAGGCTTAAACTGTCGTTTTAAAGATGAATCATTGTAAATAGAGTACTTAGAATGATGCTCCCCAGAACCTGTTATCGCATTATCCACACCAATTAAATAGATATTTTTGAACCCAAATGAACTAGCATAAGACAAAGCTGTATTTGCAACTAAAGGGTTTGAATAGGGAATTATTTCTCTACGCAACAACCCATTCCCTATTCTAGCCAAAGCATAATAGTCTGAACCTGCTTCGTTCCCCTTTATTGCAAGGCCTGTCCATTTATAAAGCTCAGGAGTATGTGAGTAAATAACATTAGTTGTTAATAAATTTAAATCCGAATAATCTTCTTTCTTTTGAGTCTCAAGCAAAATTTCATAATTACGTTTAGGACGCTCGATTAAAACATGAAAGTCTGGCTTTATACCCATTTTAAGCAGTGAACCTAAGGCGGTTCCTGCAGCCAAAATAATTGCATTATCTTTATTTTGTCTTAATAATTCTTCCGCACTATCTAATGATGGTCCATTACCAACGACAAAAACAGGTATTTCAGCTACATCATCAGCTACAACATTATCACTTATCCAAAATGGCAAGCTACTATTCATATGTTTAATTGTGTGAGCTATGCTAGTAACCGCATCATTGTAAAAACCAAAGCCATTCTGAAATTGATAAAACTGCTTAAAGAAATTTGAAATTAATGAGTTTAATTCTTTATTTGGGTAGTGTTGATAGCAAAAGGTTTTAGATATTGAAAAAGCTCCAATATCTTGTACAACTTTGTAAAGTGAATCAAAGAAGTTTTCATAGCTAATTCCTAGATGTATAAATAAACAACCTAATGAATCATCTATTCTTTGAATAATTACATCCCACTCTATACAAAAAAGACTTGCAAAAAATAGTTCAAAGTCAGGTTCCACGATGTGGATATAATCAAACTCAACCTTATCAAGCATATATTCAAGATGGTATCCTAAACCAATACCAAAAATCATTGCGCTAGGGAAGCGATCTGGCAGTTGTTTCAATGTATCAGGTTTTTGTTCTCTTATATTAGCTAGTAATTCACTAATTTTATTCATGTATTTGACATGAATGCGATTGTCTTTCTTCTTTTTTCTGAAATCATATTTAACCGCACTAATAGCAGGTTTATTTAGGTTTCTTTCAACTTGTTCAACGCATTGGGAGTAAGGGTTATCACTATATAAAGGTACTTTCTCACCTTTTTTAACGAAATTTGCTTTAAGTTCTTGGGTTACATGTAAACAAAAATCATCCCGAGTTTTATAATTTTTAATCGCTTGAGCAATTTCAGGATAGTACTTTTCAAAAGCAGTTAAATTATTAGTAAACCGAATGTTAGCCTGCTCAGCAAACTTCTCTTCATTTATCTGTTGCTGCAAAGAACTATCAAGTTTTTCTGCGAGCGACTCGATTTGCTGTTCTAAGCTCGATTCTTTAGTCATATGGCTCTCATTTAATACTTTTATAAATGTCTAATTTTTTTTGCGTTTTGAGATGTGTGCCCAAAGATTTTGCTGTTTCGACCTTCAAAGCTGCGACTTTTGTCACTAAGTTATTAAAATCATTTAAAATTGATTCAAGACGACTAACATCTGTATTTGACATATAAGACGAAGCAAAACACTGTTCCAGTAATTTTTCGATCTGTTTAGTATTTGCAACGGCATCGTCAATATTCATATTTTCAATATTTTTTAACAAAGAACAGATGCAAGTATCTAGTTGATCTAAGCGCTCAGCCAACATTAGCATCAACACCGTTTTCACTCAGTGTTTGCTGACGAATATCATTTGGGATTGAATCCCATGCAGATTTGATTTCTTTTAATAAGCTCGAAACTTCATCTATAACGGTTGGATCATTCTTAATGCTCGCATCAAGAAGGCGGTCTAGCATATATGAGTATAATGCATAAAGGTTTTCTGTAACCTCACCGCCAACTTCAAAATCTAAGCACCCTCTTAATGCTTCAAGAATCGCAGATGCCTTGGATAAATGCTCACTTTTAGCTTCAAGATGCTTTTTCTCAATTGCAACTTTAGCTAATACCATTTTTTCTAATGCCCCAGCCATTAACATTTGGATTATTTCATAACGATCAGCACCCGCGACTCGCGTTTTTAGTGCTTCTTTCTGGTAATTTTTTACTTTCGCATTATACATAATTCACCTAAAAATAATTGCTGGAGATGTTAGTTGCTACATTAAGACTTTGATTTAGTGAACCCTGGTAAACTAGATAACTGAGCGCTCAAATAAGTTTGGGTTGATTGCATCTGAGCCAATAGTACATCTAGACCAGAATACTGTTTACGGAGCCTAGCTTCTAGCTCAGTCATTCTGTATTCATGATTAGCGACATCATCCTCTAGATCGTCTAACTGAGCGTTTAAGTTTGTTTCTCTTTGTTTAATTATACCGTTAGAGTCAACATAGTTTTCTAATAAAGTTTCAAATTGTGTAGCTAACCCGTTTTCACCTGCAAAAGCCTTGCCAATATCATCATAATTTTCATCCATAGCTTCGTTCAAACTACGAACTAAGGACGATTTTTCTAAATAACCGTCTTTATCTACACCTAAACCAATATCAAAGATACTTTCAAATGGGCCCGCATCTGTTAAGTTGACAGATAAATTATTGACCAACTGGGACTGTAAAGAGCGAATCGTTGCATCACCATTGAGTGGCTTACCCACTCTTGATTGAAAGCCTAACTGCCCTATTACATTGTTATAATTCGCTATAAATTCATCTACAAGCTTGGTGACACTTTCACGATCAACCTGAACTGATAACTTTGCAGTTTCACCATCGACACTTTCTCTTTTAGCTGTAATGGTCATGTCTTGAACAGCATCTTTAAACGTGTTGGTATCATTGGTAATAGTAATACCATCAACTTTTATCGAAGCGTCTTTAGCTTCATCACCTGACCCAATAGCAATACCACCAGCAGTAACACCATCGTTAGCAAGTGTCGAAACATTATCAAGTTCAGCAGTATCGTTCGTAATTACTAAGTCATTACCAGTACCTGTAACAGATGAAGTTAGGACAAGCTTAGACTCTGTACCTGTGTTAATAATATTGGCAGTTACGCCAAAATTATCATCTGAATCATTTATAGCATCACGCAATTCAGCAAGAGTTGCACCTGCATCGAGTGTTAAGTCAAAGCTCTTATCACCAGCAGCAAAAGATAAAGTACCACCTGATGCGGTAACCACATCATCAGTGGATGCAAAGAGGCCATCATTAGAAGTAGCTCTACTACCCTGAGCAAGCTCAACCACTTCAATATTGAAGTCCCCAGGAGAGATATCTGAAGTTGGTGTTACTGATATCAGATCTCCATCATCACTAGTAGGCTGTTTGATAGTTGCAATTCTTTTGTTAAAGTTATCTGGATCAGCTAACTTCTCGATGGTATCTTGCAATTTAGAAAGAGCAGATTTAATTTCACCTATGGCTGAAAGCTCTACCTGTAAAGACTCTTCTTTTGCAACAAATGCGTTCATTTTAGGAGTGTTTTCAGCACTTACGGTTGCTGAGATAATGCTCTCAAGATCTAAGCCAGAGCCGATTCCAGCTGAAGTAATTAACGGCATTGTAACCTCCTGAAAATATTACATTGTTATGCTGAATGATTAAATAGCATGCCTTTATTAGTTAATTTATCGGCAAATTCATCCAAAGCTTTAGCCACTTCTCGAAACTCTTCTGTGGGTATCTCACGGATCACCTCTTCACTTTCTTTATCGAGAACTTTAATGATCGGTGGTTCACCTAGCTCATCAAACTCAAAAATTAAGTTCGTTGCAGTTACCGGTATATATTTATTAAGCTTCTCAAGATTTTCTTTTACTTCGGCAATCATATCCTGCTTTTCTTGACGCTTTTTACTTGAAACTTCATCAATATTTACAGGTTCTCTACCTGCAATTTCTGTGCCTTTATTAAGCTTCTCTTCATCTAATACTGATTTTACAGAAACACTGTTTGTAGTATTAACATTGTCTGAAGCTCTAGCTGCGGAATTAATATCTATCATTTCTATCTCCAGATGTTATCTATTAAATTATAAGTCACTGCACTGAAAATTTCCTCTGTACAGCGACTTAAAACTTAGACTAACCTAGTAACGAAAGAGCTACTTGTGGGCGCTGATTTGCTTGACTTAAGATAGAACTACTTGCTTGTTGTAAGATTTGCATCTTAGTCAAGTTAGCAGTTTCTGTTGCAAAATCAGTATCTTGGATACGTGAACGTGCAGCTGTTAAGTTTTCAGCTATATTTGATTGATTTCGGATTGTTGATTGGAAACGATTTTGAACCGCACCTAATTCAGCGCGTTTTTTATCAACAACAGCGATCATTGCATCCATACCTGCTAATACTTGCTGCGCATTAACTTGTGAAGATACGCTAATAGTTGTTGCACCGAATGCAGAAAAGCCAACTGTTGCTGCAGTTAAACCTGTACCAACATCACTAATACCAGCAGCTAATGTTGACATGCCTTTTCCTGTCACACCTGAAGCAACTTGAGCGATGCCTGACATAGTAAAACCACCATTAGCAGTTAGTGAATTTGCTGTACCACCAACATTTTTCATGCTAAAGCTAATTGTTTGAACTGCATCAGCACCAACTTGGAAACTGGCATTATAAGTTCCATCAAGAAGGTTTTGACCACCGAACGTTGTATCTTCAGCCACTCGATTAACTTCTGAAGCTAATGATCGAATTTCTTCTTGAAGTGCTAAACGGTCTTCATCAGTATTCGAACCATTCGACGCTTGTTGTGCAAGCGTACGAATACGTTGGAACATTGATGTTACTTCGTCTAGTGCCCCCTCTGCAGTTTGTGCAAGAGAAATACCATCGTTCGCATTTCGGTTACCTTGATTAAGGCCGTTAACTTGTCCTGTTAAACGGTTAGTGATCTGCATACCCGCTGCATCGTCTTTCGCACTATTAATACGTAAGCCTGATGATAGTCGTTGGAATGAAGTGTCTAGGGAGTTGCCAGATTTCATTAACTGACGCTGTGCGTTCAAAGAACTCACATTAGTATTTACATAGATAGCCATGTTAGCCTCCGCTTTATCTTTTAATAGCTAAACAGCGGGATACCCCTACCCTGCTATTTAACCGACATAGAGTCCTAGATTGATAGTTCTCTAAATCAGTTATCGTCTGATAAAGCGAAAGCTTTAGCTTTATTTGTAAATTTTTTAACTCTTTTTTAAATTTTAACCTTGTAACAAACTCAAAGCAGCTTGAGGTCTTTGATTTGCTTGGCCTAAAATTGTTTGGCTTGCTTGTTGAAGAATTTGATTTTTTGTCAAATTCGCCGTTTCAGCCGCGAAATCAGCATCTTTAATTCGTGATTTTGCAGCACTTAAATTCTCAGAAATATTCGCCTGGTTTCGAATAGTCGATTGAAAGCGGTTTTGTACAGCACCCAATTCAGCACGTTTTTTATCTACCACAGCAATCATAGAATCCATAGCTGCGAGCACTTGCTGAGCATTTACTTGAGAAGATACACTTATTCCACTTGCAGTAATATTACTAAAACCTGCTGTAGCTGCAGTTAATCCCGTGCCTATATCACTAATACCTGCAACTAATGTAGACATTCCTTTTCCGCTAACGCCTGAAGCAATACCAGCTATACCCGACATAGTAAAACCACTATTTCCAGTTAGTGAATTAGCAGTACTTCCAACATTTTTCATACTAAAACCGATAGTCTGAACGGCATCAGCACCAACTTGAAAACTAGCTGAGTAACTACCATCAAGAAGGTTTTGACCACCGAAAGTAGTGTCTGCAGCAATACGATTTACTTCAGCAGATAACTGACGAATTTCTTCTTGAAGAGCAAGCCTATCTTCATCCGTATTTGAACCGTTTGCTGCTTGTTGTGCAAGAGTCCTAATTCGCTGAAAGCTTGAAGTAATTTCCTCTAATGCCCCTTCAGCAGTTTGCGCAAGTGAAATACCATCGTTCGCGTTACGGTTACCTTGATTCAAACCTAGAATTTGTGACTGTAAGCGGTCAGAGATTTGCAAACCAGCAGCATCATCAGCCGCACTGTTAATGCGAAGACCTGATGAAAGACGTTTAAAAGAGGTATCAAGATCTGTACCTGTTCTATCCAACTGTCTTTGTGCGTTTAATGCACTAACATTAGTATTTACATATAAAGCCATAATAAACTCTCTTCTTTTCTGTCAAAGTTAAGTCACTTTAAAAGTGAATTTGACAAAGTGACTTGTTACAGCGGCAAACCTGAGTCGCCTGGGGCAAAAAACTGCCACTTTGCGGATTAATTAGTTAACTTGAAAAGATAAGAGCAATTAGTAGGCCAACTATTCGAAAAAATAATGAAAAAGGCTCCATCTGGAGCCTTTTTAAGAGATAAGTTTAAGAGTGGGTTCAATTGACACAAATTATGGCATAATTTGTGCTTTATATTTTATGTTCTTACAAATGTTAGAACACTACTGTCAGGATTTTGAGCGCCTCCGCTTTATAATCCTAATCTAGCGCCTTTGTTAATACCCCATTAGACAAAGGCGCTTTTCTTTTAAGTCAAAGTTTTGACTTCACTTTAACTCAAACTATTAACCTAGTAAGCTTAATGCTGCTTGAGGACGTTGATTCGCTTGGCTCAAGATTGTTTGGCTAGCTTGTTGTAAGATTTGCATCTTAGTTAAGTTAGCTGTCTCTGTCGCAAAGTCGGTATCTTTAATACGAGACTGAGCTGCACTTAAGTTTTCAGAGATATTAGCTTGGTTACGAATCGTTGATTGGAAACGATTTTGAACCGCACCTAGCTCTGCACGCTTTTTATCAACTACCGCAATCATTGCATCCATACCAGCCAAGATTTGTTGTGCATTAACCTGAGAAGACACGCTGATTGTTGTTGCACCAAAAGCTGAGAAGCCAACAGTTGCAGCAGTCAAACCTGTACCTACATCACTAATTCCTGCAGCAAGAGTGGACATACCTTTTCCTGTAACTCCAGAAGCTACACCGGCAATACCTGACATTGTAAAACCACCGTTAGCAGTTAGTGAATTTGCTGTACCACCAACATTTTTCATGCTGAAGCTAATTGTTTGAACTGCATCAGCACCGACTTGAAAACTTGCAGAATAAGAACCATCAAGCAGGTTTTGACCACCAAAAGTAGTATCTTCAGCCACACGATTTACTTCTGATGCTAAAGAACGGATCTCTTCTTGTAGTGCTAAACGGTCTTCATCAGTGTTTGAACCATTTGCAGCTTGTTGTGCAAGCGTACGAATACGCTGGAACATTGATGTTACTTCATCAAGAGCACCCTCAGCTGTTTGTGCTAAAGAGATACCATCATTTGCGTTACGGTTACCTTGGTTAAGGCCGTTAATTTGTGATGTTAAACGGTCTGAAATTTGTAGACCAGCCGCATCGTCAGCTGCACTGTTGATACGAAAACCTGATGATAAACGCTTGAATGAAGTGTCAAGTGAGTTACCAGAATTCATTAATTGTCTTTGAGCGTTTAATGAACTAACATTTGTATTTACATAAAGTGCCATGATATTTCTCCCGAAGTAAACTTATCATTTACTCTCAAACTTACTCTAATTAAGCCGTAGCGGTTATTTGCTACGTTGCTTGGTTAATTAAGTTATCGGTCCGGTAAAAAAATCCTTTAGTGAATTTTTAAACAATTTTTCATTTTTTATTTAACGCGTTGTATTTAAAGGAAAAATATTTTAAAACTTTAGCTAAACATGGCTGCTGGTTACCTTGAAAGCCGCTATCACGATGTTTTACTAAAGATATAAATACTAAAAAGAAAGCACTAAAAGCACTTTTAAAGTGTGAATCTTAAGGAAGGTTTTATAGGTTAAGCTCATAAAATGAGCTTAACCTATAAAAATTATAAGTAATCAAATAAAGAAAGGTTAGCCAAACGGCCAAATGTTGCCTGTGCAGCTTGCAGTGATGTTTCTTGTTTGGTGAGTTCAGTAATCGCTTCAGCCATATCAAGCTCAACAAGCTCAGCTTTTGCAGCTTTATTGCTAGTATCTAAGTCACCGTTTGATTGTTCAATTTTCTTGGCTGTATTTAAGCGACCACCCAAACCTGCCTGTACAAGTGAAACCTGATTTTTAGCATTATCGAGTTGTACAATGGCATCTGCTAAAACTTGATCAAACTCTTCCTGGGTTAAATCAGGATTGGTTAGTCCTGCTATCAGGTCATCCAAAGTATTTAACGCATTCTCTTTTTGTGGTGCTTCAAGATCTACATCAATTTGCCCATTAGCAAGTGGTACAACTGATATTTCCATGCCTTGATATTCAATTTTGCCGTCTTCAAAGCTGCCACTATCAATCGTTACACCCGCTTGCTGCACAACAAATGTATTAGGTGTGCCTGTGGTAGTAATAAAGCTTAGTGTATTAGCATTTGCGGCTGCGGCAGGATCAGCGTTGTAATTTGCCTGATGAAACTTATCGAAATCAGCTTGCTCAGTAACATAAATTTTTGAGCTTGTGATACCGCCTGACACAGTGCCATCGTTTGAGGCCACATTTAGTCGAGCATTTACTTTTTCGAACGTATCAAAACCATTGTCACTTGATTTAATTTCTACACCTTCAGCTACTTTGATTTTGTGTTGCCCCTGATCGCCACCATATTCATAGCGACCAGAAGTATTATTAAAGGTGTAAGACGGAGTATTATCTTGGTAACCTGAAAAGATAAATTTACCGTCTTCGGTCTTTGCATTCATCAAATCAAGTACCGTACTTTGCAATGCTTTAACTTCTTCAGCAATACCTTCACGGTCGATATCACTATACGCACCATTACCAGCTTGAATAGATAAAGTATAAGCAGACTCAAGCGCACCTTTAATATTTTGCAGCACACTTTCTTCTGTTGTTAGACGGCTATTCAGCATAGTAATGTTTTTTGTGAACTGCTCATTACCCTGAATGCGATCTGTATAAAGTAGTGCGCGAGCCGTTGCGGAAGGATCGTCAGCAGCAGTTAATACACGCTTTTGGGTATTAACCTGCTCTTGTGCTTTGTTTACGTTTTGCTGTGAGTTAAGAATAGAATTAAGGTTATTCTTATACATCATGTTATTTGAAATACGCATAATTACCTCGCCGCACTTAATAAGGTGTCAAAAATAGTACGTGCTGTTGAAAGTACCTGTGCCGATGCTGCATAGGATTGCTGAAAGCGCAGTAAGTTTGCAGCTTCTTCATCAAGGTTTACACCTGATAGTGATTCATACCAAGCTTCAGACTGATCAGCCAATGCTGTAAAGGCCGCACCATTAGTTTGGGCTTGACTAGTCACTACACCAATATCAGTGACAATGCCTGAATAGGCTTGATTAAACGTTTTATGATTATCAGCAGTACTACTTGCTTCAACATTTTGACGAACTAGCTCACCATTTTGTAAATCAGCCAATAGCAAACCATTACGGTTATCATCAAAACCACCAGTGTTAAACTCTACTGTGAAGGTGTCACCTGTTGCAGGTGATCCTTCAATGTTAAAGTCAAACCCATAGGTATCGTAAGGCGCCCCTGCTTGAGCAAGAATATTTTCAGCAGGTGGTGTAATAGTAAAGGTCGATGTACCGTTCCCGTCCGTAATTTGATATTCGTTAGCATTCGCCGTTTTCACGAGTGTGATATCGCCATTCGCCAAGCTAGGAGGTGGCCCCACGGTAATACCCGTTGAGTTATCAATATCTGAAACTGTACCAGCAGAAATACTTGCATCACTGGTGTTATTAATATCAGTAGCAGTTCGAATAGGTGATGCTAACGCTAAATCTTCAGGGCGTTCAGTTGCAAGCTCGAGGGTCGTTGCTGCTTGTGAATTTAGCTTCACCATAAATTGGTCACCCGTATTCGCAGCACCCGATACATTAAGCTGTAAACCAAATGAGTCACTTCCTGCAGGTGTAATTGTTGAAGAATCAATGATCCCCCCCACGATATTTGCTGTAGCAGGACTACCTAGCGGCTCACCTTTATTATCAATAGGCTGGATTTCAACTGTTGAAGCACTCGTATAAGTTACAACAAAGTCACTAGCAGGCAATTCACTGCCGAGTCCCGGCTCAACCGTTGCCGTCATTGTTGATGTGCCCGTATTAGCTTGATAACCGAACGCATCAACCGTTGGAATAGCAAAAATATCGCCGCCAATTTCACCATTGGCGTCCATACCTAAGCTATTTTGTTGGTTAAAGGCATCGGCTAACGCTAAGCCCATTTGACCAAGTTGATTTTGCGCTGGCACTAAAATATCGTCACGAAATGCCAGTAAGCCACCAATTTTGCCTTTCAATTTACTTACATCAACATCAAGCGGCACGGCTTTGCCACCGTTTACATCAAGTTTTAATTCTTTAAAGTTAGGATCAGGGTCACCACTGAATGAAAACAGGTTAAATGTGCCACTTTGCATGACAAGTGCTTGACCTGAGCCTAAATAAACTTGTTTTTCGCCGTTGTTGCCATCGAGTGTTTCAATATCAATCAGCTCAGATAAGTCACGAATTGCTTTATCACGTTCGTTATACAAACCACTCGACGATGACTCACGTTCAGTGCCATGAACAGATGCAATCTTGGTATTTAGTTCGCTGATGCTTTGAATTAAGTTATTTGCTTCATCAGAGAAGATTTCTAGCTGCTCATTTACCACGGCTTTTTGGTCAACCACAATGCTCGACAATCTGTCCATTTGATCAATTAAGTTTTGTGCATCCGTCATGACCAGTGAACGAGCAACTGTTGATGACGGTTGATTTAAGCTTTCTTGTACGTTGTTAAAAAACGAGTTGATACTGGTTGATAAGCTGTTTGACTCTTCAGAAAACAAGCTATCGACACGGCTTGCTTCAGTTACAAACTGATCAAAGAATGCCTTATTAGAGGTATCTCTATTTAATTGCTTTTGTGCAAATTCATTCAGTAAGCGATACGTTTCACCACGACCCACTTGATTATCGATCATGGTTGTGAACTCAGTACGCTCACGCACATAGCCCTCGGTATTAACGTTGGCGATGTTTTTACTGGTGGTTTGTAAAAGCTCAGAGTTAGCTCTTACACCGGCATTTGCTATGTCATATAAGCTAAATGACATGAGGGTCTACTCCTTAACGTACCAATGAAGCAGCGACGCTTTGAAGCTCAACGCGCTTCAATACCTGCTTAATTTTATCGGCATAATTTGGATCAGTTGCATAGCCTGCTTTTTGTAACGAATCTAAAAAGGCTGCAGGCTCTGCGGTATTATTGAGTGCTTCTTGATAACGTGGATTTTCATTTAAGAAATCCACAAAATCATTAACACTGTCTTTAATCGATTGATAAGAACGGAAACTAGCTTGCTTTTTAACTGGCACACCTTGTTCAAACTCAAGCGTGACTTTGCTTGCTTTATCACCTTGCCAGCTCCTATCCGATTTAATATTGAATAAGTTGTTACTACTTGTGCCATCAGCTTTACTGATGATGTGTTTACCCCAGCCCGTTTCAAGTGCTGCTTGAGCAACCATCACAGCTGGATTTAAACCAATTTTTTCAGCCGCATTTTTAGCATGTTCCCAAACAGAGCTAATGAAAGACTCAGCATCTTCAAAGCGGTTTTCTGTTTGCTCGTTCGCAGCGGTATCTGCAACAGCGTTTGGCTCAGCTTTAATCTTGTGACTGTCGCTCGTTGCACCGGTTGCGCGCTTATCACTATCGAACTCAGCCGTCGTTCTAAGCACAGAACCTGGAGTAAACTGTTTACCATCTGGCGAGAGTTGTTGAACAATTAAGTCAGCTAGACCCAGCGAGCCGTTTGATGAAAGCTCAACCGATAACTGTTGGTCATGCATCTCTTCAAAAAACTTAACGCCGCTTGAATTAAATGGGCTATCTTTATCTTCAAACGCTTCATTTGCTTTACGCATGCTTTTCAGCAGCATTTGAGTGAAGATAGATTCAAATTGTGCCGCCGCTTTTTTCAGCGCCTCTTTTGACGCATCGCTAGAGGCATCACTTTTTAGAGCACTTTGACGTAACGAGTCTAAGTTGCCTAAATCAAAAAAGTTTTGCTTGTCGAGATGATTAGTATCCATCAGCTTTTTGACACAATAGTTAATAATGAAAATTAAAATGCAAAAATTGCGCCAATAAAAAGCTTTATAAATGAGTAGCTAATAACTGATACAGGAATGGAGTAACTTCAGGGCCAAGATTTTGACTGATGTTTATATGCTGAACGATTTAAGAATGACTAAAACAAAAAACGCGCTCGACAGCGCGTTTTAATTTAAATGATAACCAGTTGCCCGTTTATCGCCCCCGCTTCTTTTAAAGCTTCAAGGATTGCCATTAAATCACCCGGTGCGGCCCCCACCTCATTGATTGCGCGTACGAGATCATCAAGATTAACACCTGGATTAAATACAAAAGCACGTGAATCATCTTCGTTCACATCAATAATACTTTGATTGGTAACGGTAGTTTCACCATCACTTAAAGCGTTTGGCTGTGACACGTTTTGCTGCTCAGCAATCGTAACCGTTAAACCACCATGAGTTATTGCCGCAGGCTGTAGCTTCACGTTTTTGCCAATCACAATTGTACCTGTGCGGGAGTTAACAATAATTTTTGCTGCTGTGTCTGCAGGCTTAAACTCTAAGTTTTCAAGTGTCGACAAATAAGCAACACGTTGAGATGCATCACGCGGTGCTAACACTCGCACTGACGCTGCATCAATTGCCTGAGCACTGTCAGGCCCCACTAAATCATTAATCGTTTGCTCTAGGCGTTTTGCTGTTGTGAAATCTGGGCGATTTAAATTAAAGGTAATATAGTCACCTTGCATAAACGGGCTCTTAATAGCACGCTCTACAATGGCACCGTTTGGAATACGACCCACTGTGGGTGTGTTAATAATTACACGGCTACCATCAGCCCCTTCAGCACCTAAACCACCTACAACTAAGCTGCCTTGTGCAATCGCATAGGTATTGCCATCAACCCCTTTTAAAAAGGTTTGTAATAAGGTACCACCACGTAAACTACCCGCACTACCAATAGACGAAACCGTAATATCAATGGTTTGACCCGGTTTTCTAAATGCCGGTAACTCTGCATGCACAGCCACAGCGGCAACATTTTTGATTTTAGGTTTTAAGCTATCTGGTAAGGTGATACCAAAGCCATTCAACATGGCTTTAAAGCTTTGTTGAGTAAATCGGCTTTGTTCACCTGTGCCAGGCAAACCGACAACCAAACCATACCCCACTAATTGGTTAGAGCGTACGCCCTCAACCATAGATACATCTTTGACTCGCTCAGCCTGTGCAGAAAACTGCAGGCTAATTAAGCAAAGAGCGATGATGTATTTAAACCCATTCATGACTTTATTCCTCTAAAATGGGAAAAGCGAACTACTAAAGAAACGAGACAGCCAACCTGCACTTTGCGTTTCTTGAATTTGCCCTTTACCTGAGTATTGAATTCGCGCATTAGCAATACGATTGGAAGTTACCGTGTTATCTGCTTGCACATCTTCAGGACGAACTAAACCTTCTAGGCGAATAAATTCTTCACCAGTATTCAAAGTGAGCCATTTTTCACCACGAATAACCAAGTTCCCATTCGGTAAAACACGCATCACATTGACAGAAATATCACCAAATAAGCTATTTGATTGGTTAGACTTTGAATCGCCTTTAAACGATGCCCCTGAGCCAATACCAAACTGAATGCTGTCGCCACCAATGTTAACCGGGTTTCCGCCAAGCCCAATAACAGGGTCTAAACTAGCATCTGTTTCTTTGTCGGTTTCAGTTTTTGCCGCTTTAGTTGCTTGGGTAGACTCTTGCAATTTAACAGTGATGATATCGCCGGCGCGTAATGCCTTTTTATCTGAGTACAAGTCATTTGCCGAATAACTATCAAACAACGAACCTGTTGGTACCACTTGTTCAGTACTTGGTTCCGGATACATAGGCGCATAGTAAGGGTCATCCTGAACCACATGATGATTTTGCGTTGTCATACAACCACCCAGCATCAATGCTGCTGATGTGACTAAGATAATATTACGCATGCTGCCTCCTACCCATTAAAGTTGCTGATTGATGTAACTAAGCATTTCATCAACAGCTGAAATCACTTTTGAATTCATTTCATAAATTCGTTGCGTTTCAATCAAGTTAACAAGCTCTTCCGTTACATTCACGTTAGAGGTTTCAAGGGAACCTTGAACCACAGTGCCTAAACCATCGATACCAGGATTACCTTGCACAGGTGCGCCACTCACAGCGGTTTCTGTGTATAAGTTTTGCCCCATAGGCTCAAGACCCGATGGATTAATAAAATCACTAATGGTGAGCTGACCGATGACCACGTTCTCTGCTTGACCTGAAATACGCACTGATACTTCACCGTCTTGTGAAACAGTAATTGATTGTGCATCGTCTGGTACGTTCATTTCTGGCTGTAATGGAAAACCCGCGCCGGAAGTTACAATGCGACCATCTTCGTCAGTCGTGAATTGACCATTACGTGAATAGGCAATATTGCCATCTGGTAATTGCACTTCAAAAAAACCTGGGCCTGAGATCATCCAGTCCAATGAATTTTCAGTGGTAAGCATATTACCTTGTGAAAAGTTCTTTTGGTTAGCAACCACTTTGGCACCGGCACCAAGCATTAAGCCTGACGGCATTTCAGTGTCTTGCGACGAGCGGCCACCTGGCTGGTTAATGTTTTGATATAGTAAATCTTCAAATACGGCGCGGCTTTTTTTGTAGCCTACCGTGCTGGCATTCGCGAGATTATTTGAGATCACCGAAATATCGGTTTGCTGGGCGTCAAGCCCGGTTTTACTGATCCATAATGCAGGATTCATAACTCTACCCTCTCAGTCATCTTAAACAATGCGTAACAGCTGATCTTGACGCTCATCGAGCTCTTCGGCTGTTTTCATCAATTTAACTTGTAATTCAAATTGGCGTTGATTGCTGATCATATCGACCATTTCATGCACTGGGTTTACGTTCGACATTTCAAGCGTTCCCGACAATACTTTTACGTTTGGTGAAATGTCACAAAAACCACAAAGGTCATTGACCAACATGTCTTCTTTTGGTCGAAATAAACCGTCATTGCCTTTTTCAAGCTGAGTGTTATCAGCCTCAATCACTTTTAAGCGATCAACCACTTCCAAAAAGTTAGCAGGCGCACCTTGCGGGCGAACCTGAATAGCGCCATCTTCACTAAACTCAACTTTTTCAATAGGCAATGGCAAAATGATTGGACCACCTTCGCCAATTACTTGACGGCCATGGCTCGTGATCAATGCGCCATCTGGAGTAATGTTTAATGTGCCAGTTTTGGTGTACGCCTCATTGCCGGATGCATCTTGTACGCTCAACCAACCACGGTCGCTCATCGCGATATCAAGCTCACGGCCAGTTTCAACAAAACCACCCGATTCCATATTAGATCCTGGGCGTTCTTGCATTGCAAACACCCTAGATGGCAGACCTTCACCGAAGGCTTGCATAGAGCGAGCTTGTGCAAAATCAGCTTTAAAGCCAGTGGTGTTAGCATTAGCAAGATTGTTGGCCTTGAGCTCAAGACCTCGCAAACTTTGCTTAGCACCCGACATGGCAATGTAGACCATTTTGTCCATAACATTGACTCACTAAAAATACGATAATTAGGAAATGCAATAAAAGTGCCAAAGTAAAATTGACGCTAAAATAGAAGAGAAAAATGAATAGTAAGAATGAAAAAAGGCTGCCAATAGAGGAAGCAGCCTTCGTGTCGGATTAAGCTTAGAACCGTTAAGATTAACGGATCTGTAGGATGTTTTGTTGTAGTGTTGAGTTAACCTCAAGCGCACGTGAATTTGCTTGGAAGTTACGCTGAGCACTAATTAAGTCAACAAGTTCATTGGTTAAGTTAACGTTTGATTGCTCAAGCGCTGATGAGTTAATTGAACCTAGAGTACCTGAACCTGGTTCACCCGCAATCGGCTCACCTGACGTTAAACTCTTCTTCCAAGATGTATCACCAACTTGTTGCAAGCCCTGTGAATTAGAGAAGCGCACCATAGCAACTTGACCTAGGAACGACGTATCTCCATTACTGTATGACGCAACAATTTTACCGTCAGAACCGATATCAATTCCTGATAGACGACCTACAGTCGCACCATCTTGCTCTAATGCTTTTACTTCAAAGTTACTTGCGTATTGAGTTGGAACTTTATTTGCTGTTGCCGCTTCATCACGCCAGTTAATAGTCACATCATCAGGGAAACTTGCACCATTCGAAAGTAAATCAGAAAGGCCTGTCGCAGCACCTAAACCACTCGGTAACGTTAATGGATTAAATGTTGTATCAGTATTCGCTGTACCATCTGTACTTTGTGGTAAGCCACTGGCATCAAACTGAAAAGTTGATAATGGTGTATAAGGTGTTGTGGTTTGCTCAACACCTGTTGCATCAAATGGCTTTTCATCTAATGTAGCGTATACTTCCCACTCATTTTCATTACCAGTCACTGTAGAATCAGTTTTCACAAAGAAGAACTGTAGAATATGCGGTTCACCTAATGAGTCATACACCGTTGTTGATGTAGAGCTGTTATAAGTTGCACTTGTTTCTGGATCGAATGGTGTCACAGTTGGCGCAGAGGCACGTGAATCAAGGTTAAATGACGAATAGACATTAGTGGTTGCACGTGGTGAACCTGATGCATCTGGAATTTGTAGCGCAGAAGATGTACTTAAGCTTACAGAGGTTGTGTCACCGGTTGCTTCATCAACAGGGAAACCTTGTAAGTAATTACCGCTCGCATCCACAATAAAGTTATCTTTATTAAGTTTGAACGCACCAGCACGCGTGTAAGTAAAATCTTGTGCACCTAAGTCATTCGCCATTGCGAAATAACCTTCACCAGTAATTGCTAAATCAAGTGAGTTATTTGTGAAAGAGAGTGAACCTTGGTGGAATTGTTGTGCCACCATTGTTGTCCTTACACCGTCACCATTTTTTGTTTTACCAGAACTAAATACTGATGATGCGTATACATCAGCGAACTCTGCACGAGACTCTTTAAAGCCCGTAGTGTTAACGTTAGCAATATTATTTGCTGTTACGTCTAAATCTTTTTGTGCGGCTGCTAAGCCTGTTAATGCAATATTGAAGCTCATAACTCACCTCTAACCTATCTCTTAGCCTAAGCTAACCCAAACCTTTTATACTTATGCGATTTCAGCTATATCAGTTAGCCTAACCGCACCCTCTTTTGTATTTACGATAATGCCGCTTGCGCCATTAATATTGACACTTTCAATATTCTTAAAGGTCGCCATAGGCATACTGCTGTAGTCTCCATTTACAAAGCCTTCAGCACTGATGTCATACTCGCCTTCAGGGAGCACATTGCCATCGTTATCTTTACCATCCCACTCAAAACGCAGTGCGCCCGCAGACTGAGAACCTAATTCAATGGTTCGTACTAACTGACCTGAAGAATCTGTTATTCTTAGCGTTAAAGATTCAACGGCTGTCTCAGCAACCACCGACCCTTTAGCAAGGTTTTCACCGTCAAAGTCAATGGTGTCAGACTCTAATAACGCTTGCTTACCAACCAAAGTGGAAGCCTGTAACGCAGAATTTGATGTCATTGATGCAGTCAGTGAGTCAAACTTCTCGTTTAAGTTTGAAATACCTTCAGCCATAGTAAAGTTCGTCATCTGCGCGATCATTTGATCGTTATCAGCAGGGTTACTCGGATCCTGGAACGACAACTGCTGTGTTAACAACGAAAAGAAATCTTCCTGAGAAAGTGTGTTGTTGTCTTCCTCAGTTGTTTGCGTATTGCTTTGATTCCAACGCAAGCTATCCATATAGGATGATGATGCAGAGCTGATGTCGTTACTCATAACTTATCCTCGATTACCGTTGTCCTAACAACAGTGTTTTACTTAACATTTGCTTAGCTGCATCAGCAACTTGCACATTTGTTTGGTAAGAGCGAGAGGCAGAAATCATATTTGCCATTTCTTCTACAACATTAACGTTAGGTTTGTAGATATAACCATTTTCATCCGCACTTGGGTGATTCGGGTTATATTCAATTTGTAGCGGCTTATCGCTCTCTACAATACCTAAAACTTTAACGCCTACAGAAGAGCCCTGAGGATTGCTTTGCGATGCTGACGCTTTGGTCAACTCTGCAGCAAAAACAGGATGGCGCGCTCGGTATGTCTGGTCTTGGCTAGAGCTAATCGTGTTTGCATTCGAAATATTACTCGCTGTGGTATTTAAGCGCACATTTTGTGCACTCATACCCGAGCCTGAAATATCAAAAACATTATATAAACTCATGATTAAGCTCCTTGACTACCGAGGGCTTTTTTAAGGCCTTTAATTTTACTACTCATAAATTGCAGGCTTGCCTGATACTCTAATGAGTTCTGTACATACAAGTTTCGTTCCACTTGTATATCTACAGAGTTACCATCGCCTGTATCTGCTTGATTTGGCGTACGAAACATTTCTGCACCGCCAACAAAACGGCTGCCTCCGGCAATATGTTTAGCATCGGTTCTTACCATGCTATTGCCGCCTTGTTGGTTGCTTTTTGCCGCTTTTAATGCCGAGGCAAAATCAATGTCTTTCGCTTTATAGCCCGGCGTATCAGCATTAGCGATATTGGTCGCTAATAACTCAGCGCGTTGTGAACGGATCAACATTGCATGGGGGTGAACACCAAATGCTTTATCAAAACTGATAGCCATAACCATCTCCAAAAAATTGACTCTAGAGTGATTAATGCAAAAGCTAAGCCAATAATGAAGGGGATATTTTATTTACGTAAGATATTGAATAATAGATAAATTTAGCAACCTAAGAGCTAGGTTGCTAAGAAAGGTTTACTTTTTCTGGTAGATGATGCCTGGATTACAACGAACCATCTCAAAGCTATCACTTAAGCCCGCCATTGATTCTGACGCACCTAAAAAGAGGTAACCTTTAGGGTTTAGGGCTTGAGCAAATTGCGAGATAATTTTAGCTTTTACCTCTGGTGAGAAGTAAATGAGCACGTTACGGCAAAATATAATGTCAAACTTGCCCATTAAAGCGTATGAATCCAGTAAGTTAAGGTGTCTAAAGCTGACCATTTTGCGTATAGGGTCAATGACTTGAGCCATTCCATTGCCGCTGTCTTTAAAGAACTTTTGACGGCGTTCCATCGACAAACCACGCGCAAGCGCTAGCGAGTCATACTCAGCGTTTTTGCACATATCAAGCATGGTATTAGAGATATCAGTGCCGATTATTTGCGCCCCCATCTTTAATACACCTGGGTTTTTTGACTGAAACTCGGCAACCGACATGGCAATTGAATACGGCTCTTGTCCTGATGAACTTGCCGCTGACCATATTTTTAATGGTCTACGCACATCTTTAAGCTCAGGAAATAATTTCGTTTTCAATAACTCAAACGGATACTGGTCACGAAACCAAAGCGTTTCATTGGTTGTCATTGCATCAACCACAGCGGCACGAAGCTGCCTCTCATGAGGACTCAGTGTTTTACTTACCAACTGCGATAAAGACTCAACATTAAAACGCGCCATAAGTGGAGCGAGACGGCTTTTAACTAAATAAAGTTTATTATCGCCAAGCACAATGCCGCATTGTTGCTCTAAAAAAGAGCGAAATTGATCGTATTCGCTTTGTTGTAAATGCTTATTTTCCAAAGTAATACCACCTATAAACTATTAATCACAATGAACCCATTTTTTTACAGCAGTCGCTAGTTCATCTGGGTTAAATTTAGCAATAAAATCGTCAGCTCCCACTTTCTCAATCATTGCTTGGTTGAATACACCACTTAAAGAAGTATGTAAGATCACATGCAAAGGTGATAATTTTGGATCGGCCTTTATCTCGGCGGTTAAGGTATAGCCATCCATTTCTGGCATTTCAACATCTGAAATTAATAAGCCAACTCGCTCAGTAATATCGTTCTGGCAATCAAGTTGAGCTATTTCTCTTAGTCTTAGTAAGGCCTCTTTGCCATTTTTAGCAAGCTCAGTTTGTACACCAAGTGGCTCAAGCGCTCGTTTTACTTGATTTCTCGCGACAGCAGAGTCATCAGCAATAAAGACGATTCTTTCACCTAAATCTTTCTGGAACTCACCTTCACCAACAACATCTGCGCTAACTTCAGTGTTCACTGGGCAGATTTCATTTAGGATCTTTTCAACATCCAAAATCTCAACCAGTTCGTTTTCTATTTCTGTGACTGCTGTTAGGTAAGAATAACGTCCAGCTCCCGAAGGAGGTGGCATTATTTTTTCCCAGTTCATATTTACGATACGTTCTACACCACCAACCAAAAACCCTTGTACTGAACGGTTGTATTCGGCAATGATGATAAAGCTGTCTTTTATGTTTTCAATTGCAGGACCACCAACAGCCATTGATAAGTCAATAACAGAAATAGTTTGTCCACGAATATGCGCAACACCGCGAATATAGGCATTTGATTTTGGCATGTTCGTAAGTGGCGGGCATTGCAAAACCTCTCTTACTTTAAACACGTTAATACCAAAGCGCTGACGCCCTCTGAGTTTGAATAATAGTAATTCAAGGCGGTTTTGCCCAACCAACTGAGTTCGCTGGTTAACTGAGTCTAAAATGCCTGCCATTTCAATCTCCTAAAGATAAACAATCAGAGCTGGAACAATAATTGCCTTCTTTGTGTTAAAGCTACATAAGGTTACGAAGCGTCTGTTTTTTGACGCAAAATATTTATACCTTGTTTTCAACAATAAGCATAGTCGAAACAATATGAGTTTGTTAAAAAAAAGCCGAAGATACAGTGTTTTTTATTTTCTTTCTAGCCTGTTGTTTGCAACACAACTACAAGCAGAAGTCTATAACAACGAGCAACTTCAACAGATCGCTGTTGATTTTGTGAGTGAACACATGCCTGACTTGAACACAACACCACAGATAAGCGCTTTGCCTCTGGATAGTCGCATTCCTGATAGGTTATGTGAGTCGCCATTAAACAAAGAGTTACCAACAGAGCCTCCTTTTAATCGGCAGGTCACGGTACAACTTAAGTGCCAAGACATAAATAGTTGGACCCAATACGTTCACGTTAGAATTATAGAACTTGAGCCAGTCGTTGTTGTTACAACGAGTCTTACTCGAGGTGAAGTTATTCGTGCCGAACATTTACGCCTAGAAATGAAACCTAAGCAATTTGTTAGAACGCAATACGTACAAGATGAGTCTATACTTATTGGCAGTCGCAGTAAGCGAAATTTACGCGGTGGTACACCTATTGTTATGAGCCAAGTTTGCATGGTTTGCAAAGGCGATAACGTAACTATCTATGCTTCGTTACGGGGCTTAAGGATCAAAACCACCGGAATTGCGCTAGAAGATGGCACGTTAGACGAATTAGTACGTGTAAAAAATAAAAAATCAGGTAAAGTATTAAATGCGCGTGTGGATGGAGTCGAGTCTGTACAGGTAAATATTTAATTTTAACTATTTATGCTAAAGTATCCGCTGTGCCCGCCGATATAAAGGCATAAGTTGGGTAATGTATAGGTCAAAAATTATGGTAAGCAATGTCAATAATGGTCAACAACAGCCTTCTGTGTTGACAAATACCAAGCAAAAAAAGCTTGATTTACAAAAAGATAATGCTAATGCAGCTGCTGCTAAATCAGCCGCACCTAAAGCAAGTGCAGATTCTGTCAGTTTAACACCTCAGGCAAAGCAGCTTAAATCACTGCAAGAAAAAGCAGAGCAGTCTTCTGGTTTTGATAGCAATAAAGTGGCTGAGCTGAAAAAAGCGATCAGCGAAGGTAAATACCAAATTGATGCTGAAAAGCTAGCAAAGAACATCGCTGCATTCGAGTTTGATGTCTATGGCTGATCATAATCATTTAATAGCCAGCAAACTAACACAGCAAGTTTCGTGCTTGGAGTCTATTGCTGCGTTGTTAGATGATGAATTGACAGCCATTGCTGCAAAACGTGGCGAAGGATTAAAGAGTATTGCCCAACAAAAAATTTCTTTGCTCCAACAAATCCAAACCATAGATAAAGAAGTGCAAAAGCTTGTCGCGCACAACGAATCGCAAGATGATGACGTGAGTGCACTTATTAAGCAAGTTAACACTCTCCTAGCAAGCTGCAAAAAGAAAAACGATGTAAACGCCCATGCGGCTCACCAAGCACAGTTAAGTGTTAAACAACTTAAAGATATTCTAATCGGTGCGCCTTCATCGATGACCTACGACCAAGGCGGCAGCGTAATTCAAGGCGATAAAAAAATCGTCCACAATTTGAAAGCCTAAACCCCAATATTATTCTTTTAAAAAAACGCGATAACTAAGTTAGTTATCGCGTTTTTTAATGTTTGCAGAATTATACCAATCCACGATATCACTCAATTAAGCAAGGTACTGTAAGAAAAGCGCATTTCAGCGCTTTTCTTTTATTGATTAAATATCTACAGATTTATTTCCATCTTCGATTAGTTTCTTAATCATGTCCTCTGATTCACTCTGAATATCACTTGCAGGTTGTGAACTTATTGAGTCATTAGGATCAAAAGCTAAACTTTGCTGTTCGCTATCGATATTCAATGCCAGTACCTCACTTTGTTCTGAGTCACTTAAAACATCATCGATTGTTACTTCAAGCGGAGCAGAGTTAGAGTGCAATGTCGGTTCTGTATCCGCTTTAGCTAATATCACGCTTAAATCAATACTTTCACCGAGCTGCTCAGCGCCTGAAGTTGAACTTTCATTTTCTGGTGGCTCTTCAGAGTTCTCTAAGCCTGCTAAAACAGGTTCTTCTCCAAGAGATATGATGCCGCTATCAGGCTCTGATTCAATCACACCTGTACCGACTAAATCGTTAGAGGTGTTCTTGACGATATACTCACCAGTTTCAGTATCAACAATAGCAAAGTAATATTCATTCCCTAAATCAAGAAAAGAAAGCCCTATGCTCCAGTCACCGTCGCTATCAGTTGTGGTGCTTGGCGAAGAACTAAGAACTGAAGCGTCGATAATATTGAGTAAATTAAGGCCGATTAAGTTAGAGCCAATGGCATAAACCTCAGTTCCCGGCTCAGCAGTGCCTTCGGCGAAAGGTAAGAGTAAACCTAATATACCTGGATTATAGTTAGTAACATCAAAAGCATCTAAGCTAGGGTCATTACTATAATCAATACTCGATATAGTGGTTGTATTACCAGCAGCATCTGTCGCAGAGGCCTCAACATATGCGAGAGTTAATAAAGAGACTGACAAATTAAGCACTTGCCAATCACCATTAGCGTCAACGGTGGCTGTGTAAGGAACTCCTATGCCACCTCCAATTAGGTAGTTTGTAATGGTAATAACACTTCCTTCAGGCAAATCTGAAGTACCAGAAAGCGATACCAAGTTACCTAATAAGAATGACGGCGTGATTGATAACTCTGGAGCCACAGTGTCAACTTCTCCGCCCGTTTTACTATCAGTTCCTGTATTACCTGCGGTATCTGTGATGCTTGCAGTGACCGAATACACTCCATCAGCTAACGCTTGACCTGCTTCAACTTGCCAATTGCCACTTGCATCAGTTGTGGTAGTAACTGTATGTTGTAAACCGCCTGCGGCAGTGAACACAATTACTACTGTACTATTTGCAGCATCAGATGTGCCGCTGATAACAGGGGTTGAGTCGTTTGTGAGTATTAAACTGCTTTGATCAATGCTCACAATCGGTGCCGTAGTATCAACCGCAGACGTTGTACTTACTGAACCATCATTCCCAGCAGTATCAGTCACAACAGCGGTTACCGTATACTGTCCTTCGGCAAGCGCTTGGGTTGCTTCAACTTGCCAGTTAAGGCTTGAATCAAGCGTTGTTTCAACACTATGACTAACACCTGCTGCATCAACGAAGGTGACAACCACTCGATTACCAGCGACTGCTCCTGTTGCACTGCCAGAAGCGAGCGGTGTTAAATCGGTTGCAACAGCAATCGTGTCTATAACAACATCAGGCGCAGTGATATCTATAATGCCAGACACCGAAGTGGTTGCGCTATTACCTGCAGCATCAGAGATACTGGCTTCAACCGTGTATGCTCCTTCAGCTATTGAGGAAGGTAATGCCACAGACCAATTACCTGATGCATTAACAATAGCAGAAGCAGTAACATCATTACCTAAACTATCAGACACAACTAACGTGACAACGGTGCCCTGAGGTGCATCACTGGTACCACTAATTGTCGGTGTAGTATCATTTGTAATTGCTGGTGCATTAACCAAGATTGATGGCGCCGTGAGATCTATCTCACCAACCTTTGATGCTGTTCCAGTTAAACCATTTTCAGTTACACTTGCATCTACCGTGTATTGTCCTTCACTGAGTACAGTAGCAAGCTCAACACTCCAAATACCACCCGTTACCGTTGTAGTTATTGTTTGTGTATTTCCAAGTGCATCTTCAACATTTATTGTAACTTGTGTGCCGTCTACTGCATCACTGGTACCTGAGATGATGGGGGTTGTATCATTTGTAATTGCCAACGTGCCAATAGATACTGTTGGTGCATTAGTGTCTAATGTTGCATTGTCTGTGGCAGTCGTCGTGTTATTTGCAGCATCAGTGATGCTTGCAGTAATAGTAACTGAACCATCGTCAAGTGGTGTAACAACATCAACTGACCAAGTACCATCAATTTGCACTGTAGCTGATAATGAATAAATATTCCCACCGTTAGAAACACTCAAAGAGACTATGCTACCTGCAGGTTCATTACTTGTACCGCTAATTGTAGGTGTAGAATCATTTGTCGTTCCTAAGCTATTAATAGTGAGCGAAGGAGCAAGTGTATCAATAGAACCAGATTCAGTATCACTGCCAATATTACCCGCAACATCCGTTATTGACGCTGTTACAGTATAGCTTCCATCAGGTAACGCGGCTGGTGTAACTTGCCATGTTCCATCTCCCAACACTGTCGCAGTCAGTGTTTGGGTATCACTATTGCTGTCTGTAATCGTGACAGATACTTGAGTTCCCGGCGATTCTGTTGATGTACCTGAAATAACTGGCAAACTTGAGTTTCCAATACCCAATGCGTCAAGCAATACAACAGGCGTAACTGTATCGACTGTTATTGATGCTGTTGCAGTTTGCGTGTTGTTTGCATCATCCGTTATGCTAGCCGTAATCGTGTAACTACCATCAACGATGTCGACAGGTACTACAAGCTGCCATGTGCCATCTGTATCAACCGTCGTGGTCAGAGTTTGACCCGCTATTTCAACAGCCACTAAACCACCTATCTCATTACTACTACCCGAGATAGTTGGTCGAGCTTCAGCTGTGCCACCAATAGCATTTACGCTTAAAGTTGGTGCTATGCTATCCAGTACACCTGTTGTTTGTTCAGTTGTTAAATTACCCACCTGGTCTCGAACCGATGCTGTTACTGTGAATGTGCCATCAGCAAGTTCCGCTGGTACATCAACAGACCAAGTTTGATCGCTTTGCACAGTTGCAGTAAAGCTTTGCGAATCTCCATTAGCGTCTTGAACAGTCACATTAATAACCGTTCCTTGACCCATATCCGTTGTACCCGAGATAGTTGGTGTTGTGTCATTAGTAAGTGTGGCAACAGACACTGTTAGTTCAGGTGCTACATTATCAAAATCAAGGGTGCTCACCGTTGCAGTGTTACCTGCTGCATCTGTTCCACTTGCTGTTACATAAGCTAAATTAAGCAGTGGTACAGTAATATTCGCTAAAGTCCAATCTCCATTCGCATCTGTAATGGCAGTGTATGTCAATCCAATTAATCCACCGACAAGGTGCTCAGTGATCGTGATCACACTTCCTTCTGGTAAGTCTGAAGTCCCAGACAAGCCAACCAAATTACCCAGTAAAAATGAAGGGATCACACGAATGTCAGGCGCTATAGTGTCGACTTCACCACTGTCACTGGCACTGCTGTTATTACCTGCTGCATCGCTGATACTGGCACTGACTGTGTAGTTGCCATCAGCTAAGGCTTGCCCTGCTTCGGCGCTCCAATTGCCTGAAGCATCAGTGGTGACTGTCACGGTATGGCTGATACCATCAGCATCGGTAAAGGTCACGGCGAGTGAGGTATTGGCTAAGTCTGAGGTGCCAGTGACCGTCGGCGTATTGTCGTTGGTCAGTGCTGGCGCATCAATGCTAATCGTTGGTGCCGTCACATCAATGGTGCCTGTTTCAGTATCGCTGCCTTCGTTACCCGCCGCGTCGCTCACGGTGGCCACCACGGTATAATCCCCTTCGGCTAATGCCGTACTTGGCTCAACAGACCAACTGCCATCCGCTTGCACCGTCGCTGTCGCACTTTGTACATTACCGGCACTGTCAGAGATAGTAAGCAGCACTAAGCTGCCCACAGCCGCTCCGGTGGTTTGCCCACTGATGAGCGGTGTCACATCATTACTATCGGCCAAGGTATCAAGGCTAATCGTCGGTGCGGTAATGTCGATTTCACCAGTGGCACTGGCTGTTGCTGGGTTACCTGCTTGATCACTGACCGTCGCCGTAA